>PDWI01001401.1_pt1 | contig 89072 bp, 73 predicted proteins | sample 1430891 | NCBI WGS metagenome assembly PDWI01 (sample SAMN01162508, study PRJNA174530) | Oral metagenome, whole genome shotgun sequencing project. | biome: Marine environment; feature: Marine mammal; material: Swab sample of the gingival sulcus; isolation source: swab sample of gingival sulcus... | reverse complement strand
AGGCAGTGCCAAAGCGCATTTTTACAGCCTAGACCTCGCCAAAGACAAAGCCGATTGGCAAGCCCTACCCGACTTCCCCGGTGGCGAGCGCGGTCAGCCGGTCGTGGCTTCGGTGGGTGGCAAGCTGTTCGTGTTTGGCGGCTTGCAGAAAAATGCCGACGGCGTGTTGCAAATTATCAACGATGTGCACGTTTACGACCCCGAAAGCAAAACCTGGAAAAAGTGCAAAACTCGCGCCCCATTTAGCATGGTCGGCACTAGCGCTTTTGTCAGACACGGCAAAATCTACTTTGTCGGTGGCGTGAATTTAGAAATTTTTAACGGCTACTTCCAAGACTACACCGCCGCCGGCGATGATCAAGCCAAAAAAGACGCGGTTATGGCGGCCTACTTCGACAAGCCGGCCAAGGACTATTTCTTTAACCAATACTTGTTCAGTTACGAGCCCAAAACGCACCAATGGCAAAACGAAGGCCTAATGCCGTTTGCCGGTCGTGCTGGTGCCGCCGTCAGTTTATTTAACGACAGAGTCATTGTCGCCAACGGCGAAATCAAACCAGGATTGCGAACCGATGCCGTTGAATCGGGTGAATTTAAAGAAGACAGCGTCAAATGGGTTTCGCTACCGGCGCTCATCCCCAACGAAGGCGAGCAACAGCAAGAAGGCGTAGCCGGTGCTTATGTCGGCACTAGCGATGGTCACTATTTGTTGGCCGGTGGCGCCAACTTCCCTGGTGCGAAAAAGCAGTATGCCGGCGGCATGAAATTCGCCCACAAGGGCTTGAAAAAAGCCTATCACGACAGCGTATTCACCTTTGAAAATGGCAACTGGAAAGTGGCCGGCAAATTGCCTAAGCCAGCGGCTTACGGCACAACGCTAAACTACAAAGGCAAAATGCTAGTTATCGGTGGTAAAAATAATGACGGCGCCATGAAAACCGTTTATACGTTAAAGTATGACAGCGACGCTTTGAAGGTTGATTGATTTGAAAATCAACAGTTGATGCTGTAAGGGCCGATCCGTGTGTCTGCCCTTGGTTGGGGGCAGTCACCCCACTGATTCCATCGATAACGTGAAATCAAAACCGCTCCCCACCAAGGGCGAACACACGGGTTCGCCCTTATCCAGAAGGCTATACCATTCCTCTGTACACGACAAAAATAAAAGAAGAAGGTTAGGGCGTGTACTCAATCCAAACATGAACACTGTTGATAGCCAAAATTGCCTTAGGCAAGGCACGAAACGCAGCTAATACCGAGGTCTTAGCAAGTTTTGTAACGCAGGCTAAGGGAATTTTGCAGGTTTGGTATGATGTTGCAAATTTGGCATCACCTTAACTTCACTATGGCATTGCCTTAATGCCATTTTGTCGCGTAGCGTGTATAATACACCGCATGCTAAAAAGACTTTTCACACTAATAGCCAAACTCCCCAACCACTGGGCGCAACGATTAGGTAGTTGGGTAGGTGCGTTGATGTTTCGTTTTGATAACAAAGAGCGTTGGGTAGCACGGATCAACATTGGCTTGTGCTTTCCCGCCTTGTCAGCCGATGAGCAAAGCCGGCTGGTCAAACAAACGCTACAAGAAAACGCCAAAACCCTACTGGAATTGCCCCGCATTTTCCTTCAAGGCGGTGACTTCTGCCGAAGTCTCGTCGCCGATACCACTGGCATTGAGCATTACCAAAAAGCCCTCGCCAGTGGCGATGGCGTGATATTATTAGCGCCGCACCTTGGCAATTGGGAGTTAATCGAACACTATCTCAACCAATTCGCCCCCATGACCATTATGTATGAGCCGCCCAAACAAGCATTTTTGGACGACATTATGCGCCGTGGTCGCGAAAGCAGTGGCGCGACGCTCGTGCCGACCAATGGCCAAGGCGTGCGTGCGCTGTTGAAAACTCTCAGACGAGGTGGCGTCGTTGGCATTTTGCCCGACCAAGTGCCGTCTGGTGACAACTCTGGCGTATACGCACCGTTTATGGGGCATCTGGCTTTTACCATGACTTTGGTAAACAATTTAGCCAAACGCAGTGACGCCACGGTGCTGATGACTTTTGTTGAGCGCCTGCCACAATACAAAGGCTATCGCCTGCACATACTGCCAGTGCCTGAAGGCATCGATGATGCCGATGCCGTAGCGGCGGCCACAGCACTTAATGCCGGCGTTGAACAGTGTGTGCAATTGGTACCGGCACAGTATCAGTGGACGTACAAGCGTTTTAAACACCAACCGGCCGGTGAAGCAAGCCCCTACCTGCGTCGCAAGCGCTGATGGAATATCCGGCAACATCAATCGATAAAAACCAATGATAACACAAGAAATTACACAACGAGCCAAAGACATTAAACTGGTCATTTTAGACGTCGATGGCGTGCTCACCGACGGTCGGCTGTTTTTTTTCGACAGCGGCGAGTACAAAGCCTTTAACTCACGTGACGGTTTGGGCATTGCGCTACTGATTAAAGCCGATATTGATTTGGCGATTATTTCAGGCAATCGTTCGGCGTCAGTTACTCAGCGCCTAAAAAAATTCGGCATCACCCACATCCACCAAGGCGTGGAGGACAAAACCGAGGCGTATCAAAAAATCAAAGCCGCCTTGTCACTGGAAGACGACGAAATTGCCTATATGGGCGATGATTTAATCGATTTGCCGGTGATGACACAGGTCGGGTTGCCGACAGCCGTTGCCGATGCCGATGATTTTGTTAAACAACACGCCCTGTGGGTATCGCAGTATGGCGGTGGCAAGGGCGCGGTGCGCGAGTTATGTGAGTTGATTTTGCGCGCGCAAGGCCGATTAGACGAATTTCGCGAGGGTTACTTGAGGTGAAACAACAACTGACGATTGTCGCCTTAGCGAGCTTGGCGTTGGCTAGCTATTGGCTGATGACCAACTTAGAAAGGGAGCTCAACCCCAACCCAGAAGACGAGTTAACGCAAGCCATTGCCGTGGCGCGTGGAGTTAAGGGTTTGTATTACGGCGCCGACAATCGCCTAAAATACGAAATCGACAGTGCGACTGTGAGCGAATATTCCAACCGAGGTGGCACCAAGCTGACCGAAGCCAATATGCGCGGCCTCGACGACAAGCAAGACTTAGCGTGGACAGGCGTGGCGCAAACAGCCAAACTCAGCGCCGACAAAAAAGTCTTAGATTTAAGTGGCGGCGTGGTGTTGGTACAATTGCCGAACAGTGATAATCCACTGCGCGCTAGCGGTGAACACATTGTCTATTATGACGATAAAAAAGAAGCCATTAGCGACCAAAGCATTCGCATCGAGAACAACACTTCTTACCAAACATCGGGACAATTGCGCTTGGATTTTGCCAAAAATCGTGCGCATTTTCAACAAGGTGTTCGCGTTCACCATCAAGTCTATCAACCACCCACGATTCCGCCGCCACAATTTAAGCTACCGCGTTATCCCGCCCCCTTTTTCCCTTATCCATACCGCAAAGATGCGGCGAAAGAGGTTCGCCTTTTTCCGCAGAATTGACTATAATTGCCTAACATCCCAACGTGTTTACTGGCAATGTCGCGTTCGGATTGAGGACACGTCCCAGCATAAACAGCCCCCAAAGGAGTAACAACATGAAATATCTACTATTCGCCACCACCTTAGCGCTCGCCCCCGCTTTGGTCTGCGCTCAAAATAAAAGTGCGACTATGCCGATTGATTTAGTTGCCGATTCCGGTTTCTACGACCAAATGGCCGGCATCGCGGTTTACGAAGGCAACGTCCGCGCCAAGCAAGGTGATGCAACCATTTGGGCGCACAAAATCACTATCACACTCAAAAACAATGCCGCCGACGTTATCGAGGCCATCGGCAATAAAAAATCGTTAGTGCGCTTTGAATTCAAAGGGGATAAACAGCCTATTAAAGGCCAAGGTCAAAAAGCGACTTACCAAGTGCCAAAAAAAATCGTCACCCTAAGTCAAAATGCCAAAATTGAACAGGGCAAAGACTTAATTAAAGGCAACAAATTAACCTATGATTTATCCAAAGAAATCATTCGCGGTAGCCGTGTGCAAATGACATTTTTACCTAACAAAAAATAGGCCGGTCATGACAGTTTTATCGGTTGAATACCTTTCAAAGACTTATAAAAAGCGCCGCGTTGTCGACCAGGCCAGCTTTTCTGTCAGTAGCGGCCAAGTCGTGGGCTTGTTGGGGCCAAATGGCGCGGGGAAAACCACCTGTTTTTATATGACCGTGGGCTTAATTCGGCCCGATTCAGGGCGGGTGATGTTGGCCGAGCGCAATATTACCAAGTTGTCGATGCACAAGCGCGCCCGTGCCGGTATCGGTTATTTGCCGCAAGAGGCCTCCATTTTTCGCAAAATGAGCGTATTCGACAATGTTTTTAGCGTCTTGCAACTGCGTGGTATCGGCCGCAAACAAGCCAAAACTCGCGCGCTTGAACTGCTGGAAGAACTGAACGTCACTCACATTCTCAAAGAAATTGGCCAAAGTTTATCGGGCGGTGAACGCCGGCGTGTAGAAATTGCCCGTAGTCTCGCCACCGACCCACAATTTATTTTGTTGGACGAACCCTTTGCCGGCGTTGACCCGATTTCCATTCAAGATATCAAAAATATCATTGTCCACCTGCGAGAGCGCAACATTGGTGTGTTAATTACCGACCACAACGTCCGCGAAACGCTAAAAATCTGCGACCAAGCCTACATTATGTCCAGCGGTCAAATGATTGCCGCCGGCACGCCGACAGAGGTGCTGGATAACCAGCAAGTTCGCGATGTTTATTTAGGTAAAGATTTTAGCATTTAAACTAATAATTATTAGAATAAGGCATTGTTTGACCAGTGCCTTTTTATGTAAAAAATCAATTTATTCGGGTCTTGTGAAGTTTATAGAGTACGTTTCACGCACCACTAGTTTGAGCCGAGAAACGGTAGTTAAATAGGTTGATTTGGTGCGTAAAATGCACCCTACGTATTAGCTGACTTTTGAATTCAGAAATCGTAGGGTGAATGAAGTACAAGCGATTTACGCACACTGCATGTTAGTTGACACCTTAAATCGACAACGCAGGTGACGGGATAATAAATCGAGATAAAAGACAACGGCAATGACCATGAAAACCAATGCCAAGGCGTAGAACGCTGTAGCCGGTAAAAAGGTTTTAAAGGTGAAACTTGCCAACACGGCATACGCCACAAATGGACAAATCAACCCCCACTGCGTCACGTAGTATTCTTTTTTGAAGTAATACGTTTTGAAGTAATCCGTCAATAGGACCAAACCAAACAGCAAGTACCAAGTTTCAAAAGCAAATGCGCCACCGATGACCAACTTAAAATACGCCCCCATTTCCATACTGTGATGACGTTCTAAGTAATGCCCAAAACGAAACAGGGCGATGGCGTACAGCGTGATATTGGGAATGACAATTAAAAAGCTCGGCAAGGTCGCTTTCTCCCCCAAACCTTCGTTGGCAAAGTAGCGATTGAAGACCGCAAACAGTTTAACACTGAGCAAAAACATCCCCATCATACCCGACACCATCGACAAAAAAGCGGCCGTATGTGCGACATCAGGGGATTTCGCCAAGGCGGCAAAGCCCGTTCCAGTCACCGTCAACATACCCAATGCAAACGGATGCAACAACCATCCAAAAGAGATCGTATTAATATCAAAGCGGCGTAAAAATGAGATTTTAAGGAGCTGCATTTCTGTGGACAGTAAAGCCACATAAATCACCATCCACAGCAACAATGCCGGCAACATCAGCAGTTGTAAGTTATTTGCAATCCAAGGAATAAAATAGCGTACCGGCCCGATAAATACATTCATTGTCATAACAATAGAAATAAACGGCGCCAAAATCGCGCTATTTTTTGTCGGGTCATTAAACAGCTCTGTAAATGCCGCCCCTCGAACAAACTGCCATAGTCGGCCACTGTACAGAATCGTCAATAGCAAGTGAATCAAAGCAAATACAATCATGATAGTATCGAGGCTGTAATGCAAGATTGATTGGCCAAAGCTTAGCGAAGCAAAATCAATTTCCGCGCGCTGCACCAAACCCTTCCCATGTGGGAAGGTGTATTGCAAAAAGGCAAAAGGAATAACTGAAATCCCTCCCGCACCCAACGATGCCAAAAAAATCAAAGGGGAAAAGGGGGACTGTTGTTTTATTTTTTGTTTCATAAAATTAATCTCGTAATGTGTTATCTAGTGGAATAGATTAAGACCATCGTTAAAGACAGCCTCTCTATTAGTTCATACTTTCATGATATGAAATAGTAACAGCACCTCTTTATATTGTAAAGTTTTAATATTAATTTTTCTTGATGTTGTCGTGCCCTTCTCACTTACATCGAATAAATCAGTTGCAAGGCATGAGTATTCCAAGCTGAAGCAACAGCCTTTCACTTAGACCGCCTTGTCAATCCATGCCCGTTAATCGCCGTAGTGGTTAGGTCGTGTCCTCAAGCTAATCTCTCTCAAATCGTTCCCAAAAAATCCTCGCGCATACGCAAATTATTTTTAGCATCCTCGCCCAAACCTTGGGTGACGATATTCATCAACTCTTCCAACACTACTAGCAAACAGGCATTGGAATCCCAACCGCACGGGGAGTTAGTGTACACCGGAATGACAATATCGGCGCTTTTTTCCGCCGGCGACAGCCAGTTGTCGGTGACTAAAATAATGGTCGCGCCCTTTTCTTTGGCGGCTTGGCAGAGCTTAATGGTCGGCTCGTCATAGCGGCGAATGTCGGTGACAAACAGCAGCGTTTGTTGGTTGGTGTCGGCGTAAATATCGGCTAGCGAGCCTTCGTAAGGGATAAACTCTCGCACTCGCTGGCGCACCGTCTTCAAATGCCTAGCAAACAAAGTCGCCAAAGCCCCAGTAAAGCGCCCCCCCAAACACCATACCGCGTATTTTTCATCGGCCAATATCTCGGCGGCTTTGTACAGCAACTCCGGCGGTAGATTGGCAAACGTCGCTTCGATATTGCTGATGGTTTGTTGATAGGTATTGGCAACGATGGTCTTGTCCTGCTGTGGATTTTCCAACATGCGCGACAGCGGACTGCTGTTGCCGTCGTGGCTAAAAGTCGCCAACACCGCCTTGCGAAAGTCCGGAAAGCCTTTAAAACCCAACTTGACCACCATGCGCTGTACGGTGGGGATTGAACAGCCGGTTTTCTCGGCAATTTCTTGTAAGTTTTTGATAGCGTTAACGGGATAGTCTTCTAAAAAATAATCGATAATCGTCGTTTCTGAAGCGGTGGCGGTGGCTTTGAGGTTTTTTAATTGGCTGAGTACATTCATGATGATTTTATCCAGTGGTGGTGTAAATAATTTTACACAAAATAAAATTATTTGTAAATTAGTTTACATTGCTTGGGGTTTATGATTAAATGCGATTAAGCTTGTTAGCACAATTATTTTATTCTATAGGGGTAATAAATAATGAGTGCCGAAGAACGACCAACACAACTGGGGAAAAACCCAATGAAAAAATACATGCAAAAGTACATCGACATCGTCGAAGCCATTACCAACAAGGTCGGGCTAGTCGCCATGTACCTAATTTTCGTGATGATAGCCATTCTATTCTACTCATCAATTTCCAAGACCTTTTTTGAGCCGTCGAAGTGGACGCTAGAAATTTCGCAATTCTTGATGATGGCGTATTTTGTCTTGGGCGGCGGCTACAGCCTAAAAGAAAACGGCCACGTGCGCATGGACTTGTTCTACGACCGCCTAAGCCCGCGCGCCCAAGACATTATGGACGCGGTGACGCTGTTTTTCTTGGTCTTTTATCTGCTATTTTTACTGGTTGGCGGCATCGATAGTACTTTGTACGCCTTGGAATACGGCGAGCGCAGTTACTCGTCGTGGGCGCCCTACATGGCGCCGATTAAAATTTTGCTGACCTTGGGCATTTTCTTGACGCTATTACAAGCCATTGCCATGTGGTTTAGAGACATTCTCAACGTCTTACCCGGTGGGCCGCACGCCGCTAGTGCGCCCGACACAACCAACGCGCCAAACGCCAACGACTAAACAAAGAGGAAAAACCTAATGAGTTCTGAATTAATCGCCCTATTGATGTTTTCCACCTTGATGCTGTTGCTGTTGACCGGCCAGCGCGTTTACGGTGCGATAGGTTTTGTCGGCATGGTGGCTTCGCTGTTGCTATGGGGCGACGGTAGCGTCGATATGGGCTTTACGGCGATGATGAAAATGATGAAGTGGTATCCGCTGTTGACGTTGCCGCTGTTTATTTTCATGGGGTATATGCTGTCGGAAACCGGCATTGCCAAAGATTTATACCACATGTTTTACGTCTGGATGGGGCGCATGAACGGCGGCCTCGCCATTGGTACGATTGGCTTGATGGTGGTGATTTCGGCCATGAACGGCTTGAGCGTTGCCGGTATGGCCATTGGCTCGACCATTGCCTTGCCGGAATTGTTGCGGCGCGGCTACGACAAAGTCATGATAACCGGCGTCATTCAAGCCGGCAGTTCCTTGGGTATTTTGGTGCCACCCAGCGTGGTGTTGGTGCTCTACGGCATGATTGCCAGACAGCCGGTCGGGCAATTGTGGATGGCCGGCGCTATTCCCGGCTTGATGATGGCGACGTTTTTTATTATCTATATTTATGTGCGTTGCAAAATGAACCCTGCGCTCGCACCGGCGATGAATAAAGAAGAGCAAGCCGTACTCACCACCAAAGAAAAAATCCACTCTTTGCGCGCCGGCATTGCGCCACTGGCCATATTTTTCGCCATGACCGGCTTGTTCTTAATGGGGGTGACTAGCCTAGTCGAGAGTTCAGCCGTGGGCGCGGTGAGTGCGACTTTGGTGGCGCTTATCAAAGGCCGGCTCAACTTCAAAATTTTGCACAAAATCACCAAAGACACCTTGCTGATTAGCTGTATGTTTATGTGGATTATCGTGGCGGCTTTGTGCTTTGGCGCTGTGTTTGACGGACTGGGTGCGGTGCGCTTTGTCAAAAAATTCTTTATCTCAGACTTGGGACTTAGCCCGTGGGAAATCCTGATTTTAATGCAGTTGACTTATATCGTCATGGGCATGTTTTTGGACGACACCGCCATGCTAGTGATTGTGGCGCCGCTGTTTATTCCACTGGCCGGTAGCTTGGGCTTTGACCTCATTTGGTACGGCATTTTATATACAATTACTTGTCAGTTGGCCTATATGACGCCGCCGTTTGGCTACAACCTGTTTTTGATGCGCGCTATGGCGCCGCCGGAAATTACCTTGAGTGACATTTATAAATCCGTCATACCTTTTGCGGCCATTATGATTTTTAGTTTGCTGTTAATTATGGTATTCCCACAGATTGCTTTGTGGTTGCCGGAGACTTTTTATGGCAAATAATTTTTATTTTCTATCACCTTCACACAACAACACAACGGAGTAACTCATGGAAAAAACGATGACAGAAAAAAACACACCAAACGCTAACGCCACTGGCGACACAACCGACGGCCAAGCCGCCAACGGCAACCGCCGCGGCTTTTTAAAAGCTGTGGGAACGGGCGCGGCCGTGGCCGGTGCCGGCTTCATTGCCGGCTGTGGCGACAAGGAAACGCAGCCGGCCGCCGGTAAAGCACCGGCGGTGGTCAAGCCCAAAATCAAGTGGCGTATGCAGACCTATGCTGGCGCAGCTTTGGCGGCACATGTGATTGAGCCGTCGATTAAGGCTTTTAACGAAATTGCCGACGGCCAAATGGAAATTGAATTGTATTTTGCCGACCAATTAGTGCCGACCGGCGAGTTGTTCCGCGCCGTGCAAAAGGGCACGCTAGATGCCGTACAAAGCGACGAAGACTCTATGGCGGCACCGGTGGACGTGGCCAAATTTGGCGGCTATTTCCCCTTTGCCACGCGCTATAGTTTGGACGTGCCGGCCTTGTTTGAAAGCTACGGCCTCAACGAAATTTGGCGCGAAGCCTACGCCGAAGTCAAAGGCGTAACGTGGCTAGGCGCCGGCGCTTGGGATCCGTGTAACTTCGTCACTAAAAAGGCGATTAATTCGCTAGCCGACCTCAAAGGCCAACGCATCTTCACCTTCCCAATGGCCGGCAAATTCTTGGAAAAATATGGTGTTGTGCCGGTGACTTTGCCCTTTGAAGACGTGCAAGTTGCCCTGCAAACCGGCGAATTAGACGGCATCGCTTGGTCGGGCATCACCGAAGACTACACCGTCGGTTGGGCCGATGCCACCGAGTATTTCTTGACCAACAATATCGCCGGCGCTTGGATTGGCTCTTACGTTGCCAACAGCAAGAGTTGGGACGCCTTGCCAGCCAATTTGCAAGCCCTATTCAAAGTCTGTATGGACAGCTCTAACTACTATCGCCAACACTGGTACTGGGCCGGCGAAGCCAAATTGCGCGTCGAGGGCACAAAACTTAAATTGACCTCTATCCCCGACGAAGAATGGGCGCAGGTCGAGGCCGATGCCCACGCTTTCTGGGAAGAAGTGGCGGCCAGCAGTCCACGCAGTAAAAAAGTGGTAGAAATTATCAAGCAATACAACGAAGTTATGGCGAAAGCCGGCAAGCCGTATCGCTATGAGAGTTAAGGTTAAATAGGCAATCAATGTAGGGTGGGTTAGCGAGGAACGAGCGTAACCCACCGATTGCAGGGAGTTAAAATTTAACAAAAAGTTAAGTGTCTGCGAGCGGTACGTTACGCTTCGCTAACACACCCTACCAGCTGATATCGTAGGGGCAGACCCGCGTGTCTGCCCCTAGTTGGAGAAACGCATCATTTCATTGTTTCGGAATGACTTCATTGATATCTTGAAACAAAAAGCTATCTCCAACCAAGGGCGAACACATGGGTTCGCCCCTACAAAAACAACCCACAAACACAAACCGGCAAACAACAAAGGAACAACATGAACAGCATAGAACCCCATATCAATACCATTAAAGACGCCAAAAGCGCCATGTATTACTTCGAAACTCACGGCATAGAGAACGTCAAATTGGCGGTGACCGACATCGACGGCATTATGCGCGGCAAGTACGTCAGTCTCGAAAAATTTGCCTCAATCGCCGACAAGGGCTTTGGCTTTTGCGATGTTGTTTTCGGCTGGGACAGCGACGATGTGCTCTACGGCGAGGACTCGTTCACCGGCTGGCAACACGCTTTCCCCGACGCTTGGGCGCACATCGATTTATCCAGTGGCCGGTTGTTGCCGACCGAAGATCGGCGCTCGGTGATTTTCTTGGCCGATTTTGACCAACACCGCGCTAGTGAAGTCTGTCCGCGCTCGATTTTAAAACGCGTGCTCAAGCGTCTAAAATCGCACGGCATGACGGCGACGGTGGCGGCCGAGTTCGAGTTCTTCCTGTTCAACGAAACCCCACAAAGCATTCGCGACAAACAATTCCGCGATTTACAGCCGATGACGCCAGGCAATTTTGGCTATTCGCTGTTGCGCGCTTCCACCCATTCTGACTTTTATCACGATTTATTAGAACTTTGCGAGCAAATGGCCATGCCGATTGAAGGCTTGCACACCGAAACCGGCCCCGGCGTTTTAGAGGTGGCGATGAAATACGACAACGCCTTGCGCGCCGCCGACAACGCCGTGCTATTTAAGACGTTCTGTAAAGTCTTGGCGCAGAAAAAAGGCCTAATGGCGACCTTTATGGCCAAGTGGTCGAACCAAGTGCCGGGGCAATCCGGCCACCTGCACATGGCGCTACAAGACCGCGAAGGCCGGCCGATTTTCCACGATGCCGACAAGCCGGACACCCTGTCCGACACCATGCGCTACTTTATCGGTGGGCAACAGCGCTTGATGCCGGAATTGTTGGCTATGGTGGCCTCGACCTGCAACAGCTACACGCGCCTCATTCCGGGATTTTGGGCGCCGACGGCGGCCTCTTGGGGCGTGGACAACCGCACTTGCGCCCTGCGCGCCATTCCGGGTAGTCCCTACGCCCAACGCGTCGAATACCGCGTTGCCGCCGCCGACATCAACCCTTATTTGGCCATTGCCGCGGCGTTGGGGTCGGGCCTTTGGGGCATTGAAAACCGCATCGAGCCGTCTGAGCCGATCGTCGGCAACGCCTACGAGCCTGAGTATCCGGACGAGTTGCAGTTGCCGCGCACCCTGAGCGAAGCCGCCGAGCGCTTGGCGCAATCCGAGGCCGCCAAGGATTTGTTTGGCGACAGTTTTGTCTCGCACTTTGCCTACACGCGCCAGTGGGAAGACGTGCAACAGCGCCAAGCCATTACCGATTGGCAGCTACAGCGCTATTTTGAGATTATTTAAATAATTTTAATCAGTTAAAACCACCCAAGGAGAAGCCCATGACCCGATTAAACGTCATTTCCCCTGTCGATAATTCGACTTATTACAGCTGTGACCTCAACACGCCTCGCGATATTGAGCAAGCGCTAGTGGCCGCCCAAAGCGCCCAAGCCGCTTGGCAAGCCACGCCGCTTAACGAGCGCAAAAAATTTGTCCAAGCTCTAGTCAACAATGTCGTTGCCAACAAGGACGACATCGCCACCGAGTTGTGTTGGCAAATGGGGCGGCCGGTGTCGCAAGGCGGTGGCGAATTGGCCGGCTTCCAAGAGCGTGGCAACTATATGATAAAAGTCGCCGAGCAAGCGCTGAAAACCTTCCACCCCGAACCGATAGACGGCTTCGAGCGCTATATCGAGCGCGAGCCATTGGGCGTGGTAGCGGTGCTGTCACCATGGAACTATCCGTTTTTGACCTCGGTGAATGCTATTGTGCCGGCGCTGTTGGCCGGCAACGCCGTGATTTTAAAACACGCCGCCCAAACGCCGTTGGTGGCCGAGCGCTACGCCAAAGCCGCCAAACTGGCCGGCATTCCCAAGGGCGTGTTGCAAATTTTAAAACTCAGCCACGCCCACACCGAAAAACTCATCGCCGACCCTCGCGTTGACGGCGTGTTTTTCACCGGTTCGGTGGCGGCCGGCAAAGCCGTACAATCGGCGCTTAACGACAAATTTGTGCCTTGCGGTTTGGAATTGGGCGGCAAAGACCCAGCCTACGTGCGCGCCGATGCCGATGTCGCCAACGCCGCAGAAAACTTGGTGGACGGCGCTTTTTTCAACAGCGGCCAGTCGTGTTGTGGCATTGAACGCATCTACGTCGATGCCAGCGTCTATGATGAATTTGTGGAAAAATTTGTCGAAGTCACCAAGCAATACCGCCTAGGCAATCCCACCGACCCCGACACCAACTTAGGGCCACTCGTGAAAACGGCGGCGGCCAATTTTGTCCGCGAACAAATTGCCGAGGCCGTGGCACAAGGTGCCAAATCCTTGGTCGATGAAAGCCTGTTTCCGGCCTCGAAAGCCGGCACGCCGTACTTGTCGCCGCACGTTTTGGTCGATGTCACCCACGATATGCGCGTGATGACCGAAGAGAGTTTCGGCCCTGTGGTCGGCATTATGAAAGTCAGCGGCGACGACGAAGCCGTGGCGTTAATGAACGACTCCGACTACGGTTTGACGGCCTCGATTTGGAGCAACGATTTGGAGGCGGCACGGCAATTGGGCGGCAAAATCGCCACCGGCACGGTGTTCTTAAATCGCTGTGATTACCTCGATCCGGCTTTGGCGTGGACGGGTGTCAAAGACACCGGCCGCGGCGTGACTTTGTCGGCCTTGGGCTTTGACCACGTGACGCGTTTGAAGTCGTATCATTTGCGCAAGCCATAAAATATTTTATTGTTGATGTGTAGGGAACCCTACACATCAACAACGCAATCATCATTTAAAAGGACAAACAACATGACACTACCCAATAGCAATTGGAACTACCCCACCAGCGTTTGGTTCGGCAACGGCCGCATCCAAGAACTGCCGCAAGCCTGCGCGCAACTCAATATGAAAAATCCGCTGTTCGTCACCGACAGCGGCTTGGCCGATTTGCCGATAGTCACCGACAGTCTGGCCATTGTCAGAGCCGCCGGCCTAGGCACGGCGCTATACAGCAACGTCGCCGGCAACCCCAATGACGAGCACGTTATGAAAGGCGTGGCGGCTTACCACGCCGGCAACCACGACGGCGTGATTGCCTTTGGTGGCGGTTCGGGTTTGGATGCCGCCAAAGCGGTGGCGCTAATGGTCGGCCAAGACGGGGAAATCTGGGATTATGAAGACGTGGGCGACAACTGGACGCGCGTCAACGTTGACGGCGTCGCGCCGATTATCGCCGTGCCGACCACGGCAGGTACGGGGTCGGAGGTCGGGCGTGCCTCGGTGATTACCGACGAAGTCAAACACAGCAAAAAAGTCATTTTCCACCCCAAAATGCTACCGCAAATTGTGATTTTAGACCCTGAATTAACGGTGAATTTGCCGCCAAATTTAACGGCGTGGACGGGCGTTGATGCTTTGGTACACGCGGTCGAGGCCTACTGCGCCCCCGGCTTTCACCCCATGGCCGAAGGCATTGCTATCGAAGCCATTCGCATGATTGTCAAACACTTGCCCACGGCGGTGGAAAACGGCCAAGATTTGGAGGCGCGCGGCAATATGCTGGTCGCGGCGGCTATGGCGGCCACGGCCTTTCAAAAGGGTTTGGGTTCGATACACTCGATTGCCCACCAATTGGGCGCGATTTATCACCAACAGCACGGCTTGGTCAACGCCATTATTTTACCCTATGGTTTGAAGCAAAACGCCGATGTCATCGAGGCGCGCATGGCGCATTTGTGTTTGGTATTGGGCATTGAAGACCAATCGACGCAAGGCTTTGTCAACTATGTGTTGGCGTTGCGCCAGCGCTTGGGCATTCCGCAAACCCTCGCCGATATTGGCATTGATACCGAGCAGGCAGAGGTGATTGGTGAAATGGCTTTGGTTGACCCTTCGACGCCGACCAACGCCAAGCCGGTGACGGCGAAGGATTTACAGCTGTTATTTGAATGCGCCGTCAATGGCGATTACGATAGTTTGTGATTTTTTTGTTTAACCTTACCCCTTAAACCTTAACAACGGATTGGATAAAATGAAATTATTGATTGTCGAGGGCAACCCCGAAAGTATCTGGCAAGCCCGCCAAGCCGCTGGCGCCGTGCCCTATCATCGCCGTTTTATCCAATTGCTGGCGCATTTGGGTTACGACGATGTCGCGGTGGCGTTTCCGGCTGATAACAAAGCCCTGCCGACCTCGACGGCTTTGCGCGATTTTGACGGCATTTTGCTGACCGGCAGTGCCTTGAATATCTACAGCCCCGAGGCCGAAGTCGTCAACCAATTGGACTTTGCCGAGCAGTGCTTTGCCTCCGGCGTGCCGATTTACGGCAGTTGTTGGGGGCTACAAGTGGCAGTAGTCGCCGCTGGCGGTCGCGTCGGCAAGAGCGTCAACGGTCGTGAATTTGGTCTAGCCAGAGCAATTACCTTAACTGACAGCGGCAAAAACAGCCGCTTTTACCGAGGCAAACCGGCCGTTTTCGACGCCCTGTGTATTCACGAAGACGATACCCACGAACTGCCGGCCAATGCCGAAGTCCTAGCCACCAACGCGCATTCTCAAGTACAGGCCTTGACGTTGCATTACAAACAATCGGCATTTTTTGGCGTGCAGTACCACCCGGAATTTACCTTTGAGGACGTTAAGTTTATCGCTGACTTTATGCACCAACGCCTCTGCGACGACCAAGTCTTCACAGAGGCGTTTACGCAAGCCGATTGCTTGGCGGAAATTCGCTCCCACCCCAACGCCACCGATGTGGATTTTCACACCTTGGAAATTCAGCGTTGGCTGCAGGCGTTGTAGTGGTGCGTGGAACGCACCCTACGGCTTTAATCTAAAAAAGGCCGGTGTCAAAACGACACCAGCCTTTACTTTTTGGGTTTGGTATTAATCATTGTTGGGGAGGTGCCGGATAGCAATTTTGCGTTCTCGGATCGCAACCATTCTGCACTAAGTGTGCCGAATACGGGTCAATCCAACTGGCGATATTGTCCATTAAGCGATTGTGACGTTCGCCGTGATTGCGAACCTGCTGTGCGACATAAGTGCTGGAACAGCCCGTTACCCCTCCCAAAATGCCGGCCATCACGGTGAGTTGAAGTATTTTTTTATATTTTTTCATCGGTTAGTCCTCTTTACTTTGGTTATTGTGTTGCTTATTTAATCCACAGTTATTATCAGATAATTGCGTTTCTAAAGTCAAGTGACGGCGAATATTAATGTCGCGTTGTGGGAACGGAATCTCGATGCCGTGGGCTTTGAATTCATGCCAGATGCGCGTCAGCACCTCCGTGCGCACGCCATAGAGCTTGGACTGGTCAATATCAATATAGTATTGCATACGATAATCTATCGACGAACTGCCATATTCCCACAACACCACTTGCGGCTTGGGTTGGTCGAGTACGCCGTCGGTAGTGGTGAGAATGTTTTGTATCACCGCGATGACCGCTTTGGGGTCGCTGTCGTAGCCAGCACCGACATACAGCACTGTGCGTAGTATGGAATCGCTGTGGGTATTATTGACAAAACTGTTGCCAATGGCGTTGCCGTTGGGAATAATGACTTCTTGTTTATCAAAGGTTTCTATCGTAATCGCACGCATACCGATGCCGGTGACTGTGCCTTCGTTGCCGTCAATGCTCACCCAATCGCCGTTACGCAGTGGGCGCTCAATCAGCAACAAAATGCCGGAGATAAAATTTTTGGCAATGTCTTGTAAACCCAAACCAACCCCAACCCCCAAAGCGCCGGCAAATACGGCCAAAGAGGTCAAATCGATGCCCAAGACATTGAGTGCAATCAGTACACCAATGACCACAGCCATGTACTGCGTAAAAATGGACAACGACCCCCGTATACCTAAATCGTTAATACGAGAATAAAGCCAATGATAACTAAAGGTTTTTAACCACTTCGCCGTCCGAATAATAATCCATAGTGCCAGTGCCGACAACGCCAACAGCTGTATTGTCACTGCCGTCGCTCCAATTTTCACCAGCGGCGTTTCTACAACGTCTAACAACTTGGCAATCAAATAGCTATGGCGACTCCACCCCATAGAGGTAAACAATACCGCCGTCGCCAGCCATATCCACAATCCTTTGCAAACATTAGAAAAGGGAGAAATAATATCGCCAGCGATAAAAGCGCCATGTCTAAAGCGCTTGAGGCTGTATAATTTCAATTTTTTACGCCAGTAAGCATTGAGCTTCAGCCCTGTCCCCAGCACAATCACATACAGTGTGCCGACACCAATGTAGCCCAACACTTGCCAAGCCAAGCGGCCGTAACCAACTAAACTTACCATACACGTAGCAATTAACCCCCACGGTAACAGTTTCAACACCGTCACATAAAGGTGATAAGCGCGGTGTTCATCCTCTGTTTGTTTGGACAAATAGCGCAACAATTTATTGCGCTCAACCCAAATGTACAGCGCCAACACCAGCATCAGCCCTTTTTCGTACAAACTCAACACGGGGGGAGCGACCGCACTCATCAACGCCACGGCGTAGAGCACCACAAAAATCGCCAACACCAAGGTCGTCACATAACTGTGAAACGCTTGACTAGCCGGCACGATATTGAGCCGATATTCAATGCGAATAATCACTAAGCACAGCGCACAAACGACCAAAGTATAGACCAGCACGCGGATAATGTGATTGCTGGGATAGGGAATTTCACTGGCGCGAACCAGTGTCACCAGCAGCAGCAAAAAAGCCAAAATAACACTGTAGCGCTTAAGCGCCGAGAAGGTGCGCTTCGCAATTAAAATCAGCGGATTGTCACGTCTAGCGCGGCTGTTAATGGGTTTAAACCAATGCGACAACAGCCGCAAAAAACTCGCAATAACCAATAAACTCAAACAAGCGAGTGATACCGTATGCAGCGGCTTTTGCTGAATGTGCTTAAATAGCGCCTTAAAGCTGATTTGCACTTGATAGGCCATTTGCACCAATGAACTGGAGAGACCGGCAACGGCTTGATTGATTTGATTGTCGGCGTACAGCGCATCCATAGAAAATAACGCCGCTTGCTTTTTGGCGCTAATGATTTTGCTCAAGCGTTTAGGGTACGATTGCCGCAACAAGCGCTGGTAAGCCAAATTTTTCTGCCGCGTAGCAAAGGCCTTTTCCAAGGTTTCTTGCGGTCCGATAGCTTTAACCTGCTCGCGCAATTCGGCCTGCCGCTGGTCTAGCTGTGTTTGCAGCGCTTGCAATTTATCGCTAATGGCTGTTAAATCGAACAATTGCTGCTCTAAATCCGCTAAAGGTAAATTGCCCAATGTCTCGCTGTCCAAATTAATAATTGGGCGTTCGACCACTTGCAGCAGCTGCTTATCCATACCGATTAGCCATACTTGGGTTTGTTTTTCGTATAGGCTTTGTTGCAGGTATTCGATGCTGTCCTGCTCGCGATATTGACTGTGACTGAGCTGTTTTTGTAGTACCTGTATGTCGCTTTGCAGGCGCTCCAGCTGACGTTCCAGCATGGTGTTTCGTGGATTATTGTCTTGTGTTCGGCTGTTTTGTTCCGTCAAAAAAGCGCCAGAAACTGCTGAATTCCAACGCTTCAATAATTCACTGGCGGCTTGCAGAGCCGACTGTTGCTGTCGCAGTTGTTCGGACTGCTCGGCTTGCTGGCGCTGCAAATCGGCCATGAGTTGTTCGGCTTGGCGAAGTTCATCTTGCACGCCGTCGCCGAGATTGGCTTGATTGATTGGATTACTGAGCAATTCTTGCAAACTGCGGTAGTGCGTTTGAGCTTTTTGCAACGCCTCGCCACTGGCGGTCACCACGACTTGGCGTTTTGTGACTGCCACGAGCGCACTTTCAATCGCTTGGCTATGCGCTTCGGCTTTATCGACTTGTTGCTGAGTCACCGGCGCGCTAGCACCTAGCCGGTCAATTTGGTTTTCAATCGTGCCTGCACTCACAGGTAAGGTGTTGAGTTGTCGATTGATATTATCGCTATCCAAACGATTTTCCAACACCTGTTGCTGGTGCGCCAAATGCTTTTCTAGCTGTTTAACTTGTTCATTAATCGTCTGGCTATTAGCCGGCAAATTATCGGCCCAAGCCGGCACGACAACAGCTAGGTAGCAACTCCAAAAGAAGACAAGGCATGAAAAAAAAGAGCGACTCATCGGCGCACGTTCTCAAAACGGGTGAGAAAAGCATAGCCGATGCCAGTGACAAAGCCGCTTAGATGACCTACCCACGAAATGCCGGGGGCGTTGAAGTCAAACAGCGACCACAAAGCACCAGCATAAAAAAACAGCACCACGACAGCAATGACAATGGTATTAAGGCTGGGGTGCGTATAACAGCGCGCCAATAAAAAGCCATTGAGGAAAAACACCACGCCCGATGCCCCAACGACAGCGGCCGAGCTAAACAACCAAATGCCAACACCAGAACCGATAGCGCCGACTAACCATACGCCCCAAAGGTGTTTCATGCCACAACTGTAGCCGACAAATAAACTGAGGATAAAAAAGGGAAAACTATTAGATATTAAGTGCATGACATCGGCATGAGCAAACGGGTGCGTCAAAATGCCGAACAAACCCGACAACTGGCGCGGCTCAAGCGCTAAAAAATGGTTGAGCTTGCCGGCTGTCAGAAAATTCAGTGCAAACATCAGCCAAATCAAGCCTAGCACAGTGATAATGGGGGTAATGTTAAGGTTTTTTTTCATTTTTTGTGGATTGGTGGTTAGGTCAGTTCAAACACCGACTTATATTGTAATACCAAATTGATATAATATTTTTGAATAACGCAACTAACTATCGTAGTGTCCAAAGGCACTAATTAAAATAACGACGACTTGGTCATCAATAATTTCGTAAACGAGGCGATGTTCACGGTCAATCCGGCGTGAATAGATTTCTCTGTCGCCAAAATGTTTGAGTGCTTCTACTTGTCCAGTGCCTTCGCGTGGGTGTTGTCTCAACTCTTCCAAAAGGCGCTGAATCTTTTTCAGCAACTTTTTATTGCCGTATTTTTTGTGTTTTTTAATATCCTGCTCTGCCTCTGGATTGACGATAATTTCATACAACATCAGCCGAATAGCTCCTGCTTGTAATTTTCATCAAGCACACGACACTCACTTAGCGGCGTTTTTAAACGCTCATCAACCATCTGATAAAATGCTTCTTCACTCATTTTCGTGTCGCTAATTTTCGGCGTTTTCTCGGCAATTTTTTTAATACCGATGTTCATAGCTTCCAACACGCGCACCGCCATTTGGTACTGCTCGTCGGTAATATTGTCTTCAAAATAAATGGCATTTCTCATCTTGGTTTTCCTCAATAGTGTCTATTTTACGGTAGTCATATCAGCCAAATTATACAGCCGATAGCCCACCGTAGCAATTGGTGCGTGGGCTGAAAAAACAATCCCCAACGGCAAAAACTTGTCGTCGGGGATTGTTTTAATGAAATATTTCGAGCATTACAACTGTAACAGCGTGCGCTCTCTGAGCCGCTGTTTCATGGCGTTAATACCGTCTTTGTTCAGTGGGATTAAGCCGTGTTTGGTCAGCATACCTTTTTCACCCGACATAAAGACGGAGAAGAACAACAAGGTATATCGCTTCAGTAACGGCACTTTACTCACATGCGAATTCTTCACATAAAAGTACAACGGACGCGAGACAGGATACTCACCCGATGCAATGGTTTCGGCACTGGGCTGCACACCCTCTATGGCGTGACCTTTGAGCTTTTTGGCATTTTTTTCTAGGAAAGAATAGCCCAAAATACCCAAGGCATTGACATTATGAGACAGCCGGCGCACCAAAACACCATCATTTTCACCAGCACTACTATCGTAGGCACCGTCTTCTCGGACGGCATGACAAATCTTTTTGTAAGCCTTTTTATCACTACTTTTCAATTCATTAATCCAATCGTACTTCTGACAGCCGGCTTCTAAAACCAATTCTTCGAAGGTATCGCGCGTACCCGATGTCAGTGGCGGGCCAAACACGGCAATTTTGACACTAGGTAAACTGGCGTCAATTTGCGACCACGTTTGGTAGGGATTGTCAATCAAGCGGCTATTATCTTTGGGGTCGGGGACTTTGGCGGCTAAGGCATCAAACAGGTGTTGGCGCGTCAAAGCAAAATCAGGCGCTTTTTTACTGCTAGCCATGACAATACCATCGTAGCCGATAAGCGCTTCGGTAATATCATTGACACCATTGTCGTGACAGGTCATTAACTCGTCTTTTTTCATGCGCCGCGATGCGTTGACGACATCAGGCGTGCTTAATTCATCACCTTCACAAAAAAATTCGATGCCCAAACCGGAACCGGTTGACTTGATTTTAGGAGCATTCAGCGCCCCCGTACCCAGTTTTTTTGCTACCATTTTAGCAAAGGGGTAAACTGTTGACGAACCGACCACCTCAATGTGTTTGCGATCGGCCGCGTGAGAAAGCGTAACAATTAAGCTACTTGTGATGAGTAGCAACTTCATTTTTTCCATGGCATTCACCTTAAAATAACTTCATCCGAGGGAATTTCACTCTAGCATAAAATGCAATAAAAATAAAGAGGGTGATAAAGGTGGCTAGGTAAAACAGATAAGCAGGAGAACAGATTTTTCTAATGGAAATTGACTAAAACCAATGAAGAATTTATTGCTTGTGGTTGTTACACTGAGCGCGTAACGCGTGCAATAAATGGGGTGAGTAATGGGATTCGAACCCACGACCTCCGGAATCACAATCCAGCGCTCTAACCAACTGAGCTATACCCACCATACAAAAAATACGAGACAACTCGTTTCGCAGATTTAAAAAAGACTGGTGAAATCTATAATGGCGCGCCCGGCAGGACTCGAACCTGCAACCCTCGGCTTAGAAGGCCGATGCTCTATCCAGTTGAGCTACGGGCGCAAGTAGAACAAAAACGTAACCACTTTAAAAGTGGTCGGAGCAGAGGGATTCGAACCCCCGACCCTCTGGTCCCAAACCAGATGCGCTACCAGACTGCGCTATGCTCCGAATTGTTTATGCTACCGCTTCGCAAGCGTGACTGCCGTTGCGGAGCGCATATAATACGGATTTGCCCCCCTTGCGTCAAATATTTTTTTCACTTTTTTATAAAAACGCCAGACAAAAATAGAAAAAATTAATTAAAATAATTAATTACAGCACTCAAGTCATCCATTCGGCTACTATTAACGCATTCTGGCATGATGGTATTATTTGGGCACAACACAGCCTATGTATTGATTATGTGGGGCAGTGGAGGTAGTTAACTCTATTTGTGCGGTATGACGGTATTTTTGTGCGGTATGACGGTATTTGCAGAAAATTCAGGAAGAACGCTATCAATACGCTGTGCTAATTCAGGCAAATGATTAGAGGGTACGCGCGGAAACAAGTGATGTTCATGATGATAAAATAAATTAAAAGTTAACGCGTTGACCAAAGCGTTGCGCTCAGTGCGGGCAATCATTTCTTCATCGCAGCCGTGGTGCATGCACCAGCCAGCCAAAAATCCCACCAAGGAATGCCCAATTAGCATGGTAATAAGATGGTACAACAAAAAGGTATATTGCGTTGTCAAAATAACCAACAGTGCCACAGTTGCCAATAGATAATCCATGTAAATTTTTCTGCGATTGTGCGGGGTAGAAATCTTATATCCGTGTACCTGCGATAAAAACCAAAAAGAAAAGCCGCAGACAAAGGCAACATACCAAGGGTATCGACTAAATTTCGTCTCCATATCGGTTTCTGACAGCGTGTTTTTGTGGTGGTCTAAATGCGTAGCAAGCGTGGCGTGATTGCTCATCAGTAATAACAAACTAGAAATATAGAGAACCTTGTCCGTTGCCTTTTTTCCAATGCCAAGCGTCTGGTGAAAGCCATCGTGCGCTTGGCGAAAAGAAGCGGCAAAAAAGAAGTAGGAAAAAACCAAAGCCAACGGGTAGTGGCTGTATGCCGCCAGTATCCAAGATGAAATCAAAAAAGGATAAGGCAATAACACATTGATGGCGACTTGTAATTTATTTAATTTATACAAATCTTTATATTGTATTTTTTTAACTAAGGTGGCGGAAATGCTATTCATTTTTATAATTTCTGTAATTAGTGAAATTACAATCATTATAAATATTCTGTAATTTCTGTCAATAGAGAAATTACATTAACTGAGTGGAAGGTGTTTTATCTAATAACACTATTTACAAAATATATAGTTTGTTATTTTGTAAAGACAGGGCGCGCCCTGTCTCTACGCTAAGAAATACTATAGAAAAAGCAATATAAAACGGCATTTTTGTAGCGTGTTCTACGCACCGAATAAACATGCAGGCTTGGTGCGTAAAACGCACTCTACCCATGGAATTTACAAAATGTATAGTTTGTTATTTTGTAGAGACAGGGTGCGCCCTATCTCTACGCTAAGAAATACTATAGAAAAAGCAATATAAAACGGCATTTTTGTAGCGTGTTCCACCCACCGAATAAACATGCAGGCTTGGTGCGTAAAACGCACTCTACCCATGGTATTTACAAAATGTATAGTTTGTTGTTTTGTAGAGACAGGGCACGCCCTGTCTCTACGCTAAGAAATACTATCTAGGTTTTGTGTAAAGAGGGGAAAGTCCCCCTCAAAGTCTTGGTTATGCTTTCTTCTCCGTTCTCAAATCAATCAAACCATTCATTAGACCGTCCATGCCGCCATAGACATTTAATTCACTGATTTGCGCGGTGATTTTTTCCAAAGATTCCAACTCTTTCGAGCGCGTGGCTTGCGTTTCTTCACGGCGTTTGATGATGTTGGCTTCGGCAGTTTTTTGTGCCTCGACCACTTTGCTTAAAATGTCTTTCATTTCACCCGGTAAAATCACGTCTTTCACACCCACGCTTTGCACGCTGATACCGCGGGCTTCGGCAAGTGGTGCGACAATGGCTTTGACTTCGCTGTTGAGTAGATTCTTATCGGCAAGCAATTCGTCCAGCGTTTTTGTAGCCACTACGGTACGCAACGCCAATTGCATTTCTCGGTAGAGGAAATCGCTGTAATTTTTGACGTTTAACACCAACTTTTCCGCGTCCTCTACTTGCCAAGTCGATAGCAAATTCAAACGGATACTCACGCGGTCTTGGGTCAAAATTTCTTGCCCTGAAATTTCCATATTTTGTAGGCGCATATCCACCGCCTCGATTTTGACCGATGAGCCCAATGTCCACCATGCGTATTCGCCCGTGGCAAGCGTTTGCACAAATTGTTTATCGACATAGTGCAAGCCAATATGTTGATTAGGCACGGTATCCATCGCTACTAATCCCATATTCCACAGGCGCAACATCACATTTTTTTCCTGCTTTAACACTTTCCAAAGGCCGTCTGTAATGCCTTCGTTATCGGCAATATCGTGATAGTCGATGCGGTATTCGTGGGTGTTTTTCCACAAAAAGCCCTCGTGAGCAGGTGGCAACACGTCGATAAACACGCCGTCTTGATAGACAAATGCCACTTGGTTTTCCTTGGTTTCAAGGCGTTGAATAGCCGTTTTCAATGTCTCACCGTGCAATTCTGCCAATGCCAATACCGTTTTATCGGTTTCGATAGTATTGTTTCCTTGCGTGTTGTAAGCATTGACTTTTACTGTTGAGCCGCGTTTCCACCACGCGTATTCACCCGCGGGAAGTACCGCTTCAAAGCGGTCATTAATCAACATCATGCCGATTTGGTGTTCCAATAGCGTAGCAGTGGAAAGCACTTTTTCCGCGACCAAGCGCTTTAATACCGCAGGGCTTTGACGTAAGCGTTGCAATAGCTCGGCATCAACGGCTTGCATGTCGTCAATAGCAATGATTTCAACTTGATAGTCATCGTCATCTTGCCAAATATAAGCATCGCGAGCCGGCATCAATGCGTCAATAATTACGCCTTTTTGGGAAACAAAGGTAACGCTTTTGTCATTGGTTTCAATTAACTGCAAAACACCCGCAAAGGCATCGCTATGCTTTTTCGCCAAGCGAATGATTTCAGCGTTGTTTTGCAAGCCCTTTTGCTGGGCGTTATTGCTGATTTTCAGCGTGTATTGCTTGCCCCAACGCGACAGGTTGTGTTTGCCTACTGTTAGGACTTTTACAAATTGTTTGTGGTTGAATAACAAGCCAATTTCGCTCTCGCCTAAGGTGAATTTAACGGGTGCGATAAGTTTTCCTAATTCGCTTGTTTTTTCTACTAAATTTTCTGTATTTTTCATCATTTTTTCCTTCAATCCTACACTGTATTAAATTGTGACCGCGCCGCTCAACGCAACAGCAAGCTCGACGTGTTAAATAAGGGCGTGATATTCAGTACCCGTCACGAATGACTTTGCGGAATACCTGCCGCTGTCCAACAGCGGTCGATTTGGTCTTGCGCTGAGTGGTCGCTTTTCCTTGCCAAGCGAACTTGGCTCAGAAAATTGACCTCGGTGCGGTCGGTTTCGTTTTTTATGCTTTGGTGGGATTTGAACCCACTACCAATAGATTACGAGTCTACTGCTCTAACCAAATGAGCTACAAAGTAATAACCGTGGGAGGGTTATATGGTTTACATGACGGGATTTGAACCCGCAAATCCTGAGATTTCCAATATGCTAACAAGCACCTATGTAAAGTTTCTTTGGTGGGGATTGAACCCACATCAGACTGAACTACAAGGGCAAACACTGGTATCGTGGTACACAGTCACGGAAGCCGCCTGTGCCAACGGGCAATAACGCCCTAGTCGCTACGATAATCAGTGGGCGAAATTTTCATCTCGCTTACCCTCCCTGTAGAAAAAAGCGTGCCAAAATGAAATTTCTGGGAAAAATATTTTTTAACAAATTAAAATTAATCAAATTATTTTTATTTTCGACAAAAATAACCAGCATGCTCCACGACGGCGTTTTTGATATTTTTTATTTTATTAGATAGCACATTATCTAAATAAATATTACATACTCCCCCTCAATCAACTTGCCACATAGGATTAACAATCATTACCCGAATAGCCATCACTCTGCAATCGCGCAACAAAAGACATTAAAAATAAGACTAGCAGCATTTACAATTGAATTTTTTTCGTCTAATATACACATATCTTATGATTTAATTAATTTTATATAGAGGTAACTTAAATGAATAATGAAAAAATCTATTTTAAAGGTGAGCACCATCTCATCAAAAGTTTTGAGCAATATCAAAGCATGCACAAACAATCCATTGAAGACCCTGAAACTTTTTGGGGTGAAATCGGCAAGCGCATCGACTGGATGAAGCCTTATACCAAGGTTTACAACGCCTCGTTCTCCGATGACCACAGTATCAAATGGTTTGAAGATGGTGAACTCAACGCCTGTTACAACTGTATTGACCGCCACTTGCCTCACAAAGCCGATGCCACCGCAATTACTTGGGAAGGCGACGACCCGACCAAAGACGCCACCGTCACCTACCAACAGCTCTACGACAACGTCACGCGCTTTGCCAACGGCTTGAAGTCTATCGGTGTTAAAAAAGGCGACCGCGTCATTATTTATATGCCGATGGTACTCGAAGGTGCTTACGCCATGCTAGCTTGCGCGCGCATTGGCGCGGTTCACTCGGTGGTATTTGGTGGTTTTAGCGCCAAGGCTCTAGCCAGTCGCATCGACGACTGTCAGGCCGAGTATATCATCACCGCCAACGAAGGCTTGCGCGGCCAAAAACGCATTCCGCTAAAAAGCAGCGTTGACGAAGCGCTCACCCACACCGACTTTATCAAAAAAGTGGTCGTCGTTGAAACCACCGATGGCGCAATGAATATGATTGAAGGCCGCGATATCGCCTACAACGACATGATTGCCGGCCAATCCACCGACTGCCCACCTGAGGCCATGAACGCCGAAGACCCGCTGTTCATTCTTTATACATCCGGCTCAACTGGTGCACCCAAAGGCGTACTGCACACCACCGGCGGCTACATGGTTTACGCATCATTCTCGCACGAAGTTGTCTTCGACTACCGCGAGGGCGAATTATTCTGGTGTACGGCTGATATCGGCTGGATTACCGGCCATACCTACATGATTTACGGGCCGCTAGCTAACGGCGCGAATACCTTGATGTTCGAGGGTGTTCCCACTTATCCTTCGCCAGCGCGTTTTTGGGACGTCTGTGAAAAGCACAAAGTCAATATCTTCTACACCGCGCCAACCGCCCTGCGCTCGTTAATGACTGAAGGTGAAGAGTTTGTCAAAAACCATGATTTGTCTTCGCTACGCATTTTGGGGTCGGTCGGCGAGCCGATTAACGTCGAAGCGTGGGAGTGGTACAACGACCACGTCGGTCGCCACGAGTGCCCCATCGTTGACACATGGTGGCAAACCGAGACCGGCGGCCATATGATTACACCTATTCCTTACCTATGGGATCAAACACCGGGCAAGGCAACCCTGCCGTTTTTTGGCGTCGAACCCATTTTGCTCACCGAAAATGGCGAAGTCATTACCGAAGACGATGTCGAGGGCATGCTGGCCTTCAAACAAAGCTGGCCGGGGCAGTTGCGTAGCGTTTACCGCGACCACGAGCGCTTTATTCGCTCGTACTTTACCACTTTTGACGGTTACTACTTCACGGGCGACGGCGCGATTCGCTGCAAAGATGGCTACTACCGCATCACCGGCCGCGTTGACGATATTTTGAATATTTCCGGTCACCGCATGGGAACGGCCGAAGTCGAAGATGCTTTCGATTTGCACCCGAAAGTCTCAGAAGCCGCAGTCGTCGGCTTTCCACACGACATCAAGGGTCAAGGCATCTATGTATACTGTACCCTGTACAAGGGCGAGCAACCCTCTGACGAGCTGAAAAAAGAGTTAGTCGGCTGGGTGCGCCAGCGCATCGGCCCTGTGGCTACACCTGACCACATCCACTTCACCGACGGCTTGCCGCGCACGCGTTCCGGTAAGATTATGCGTCGTATCTTGCGCAAAATCGCTGAACACGACACCGACAATATCGGCGATATTTCTACCTTGGCCAACCCTGAAATCGTTCAGGAGCTGATTGACGGCAAAGTGCACTAAGATTCAATCAGCATCACAAACAAAGCCCTCAAGCCGCCGGCAAACTGCCGGTGGCTTTTTTACGCTTGGGTATTATGCTATTATCCCCATTCCAAAAAATGAACTTAGCCGCCCATGAAAAAAGCACAAACCGGCAGCGTCCTTATCATCGTACTCCTGCTAGTGGTGTCAATGATGGCACTGGCAGCGCTGATGACCTTGAATAGCCGCACGGCCGTTCGGCGCGCGGCAAAAATCGCACAATACCAACAAATCAGTCACTATGTCGGCTCGTCTGAGCGCTTTGTTCAGACCGTATTACAGCAAACGCTGCGCAATCAGCCGGTCATTTCCGCCGACCAGCCGTGGGCGCTGTCGGGGGCGAGCTATCCGCTGGGCAATGCCACGTTGCAAGGCGTTTTACAAGACGCTCGCAACTGCTACAACGTCAATGTACTACACGACCTGAGCACCGATGAGCGCGGACAATGGCCTGATAGCGCTGAAAAATTGGTGGACTTAATCGCGCTGACCAATATCGCACCGAGCAAAGCCCGCAACTTGACGGCGGCGCTATGGGATTATATCGACGCTGACAGCATCCCCCACCGTGGCGGTGCTGAAGATGCGGTGTATTTGAGTAAGCGACCGGCTTATTTGACCGCCAATCAGCCCATTGCCGACCTCAGTGAATTGCGCGTGGTCGAGGGCATGACCGCAAGCATTTACCAGCAGCTCGCGCCGCACCTGTGCGCCTTGCCCGATACGGCGCTGGCGGTTAACCTCAACACCCTAAACACTACCCACAGCCAGCTGTTACAAGCATTAAGCAACGGCAAATTAGGGGCGCAAGCGATGAAACGCTGGCTAAAGAACCGTCCCTTGGGCGGCTGGCAAAGCGTTGAACAAGCGCTCGCCGCCCCCGAATTGGCCGGCTTATCGCCTGACGACAAAACACAGCTAACGCCTTACCTTAGAATTAATAGCGACTATTTTCGTTTTGATGGTAAATTACTCACCGATGACATGACGTACCAATGGGTGACGCTGTGGCATTGGCAAGACCCACAAGCGCGCGCAGTACTGCGCGCGCCCTTGAGCGAACAATGAAAACCATGAGCACTTACAGCCTTTACCTCACTGAGTTGGATCAATTAACTTATTTAAGTCAATTAACTCATTTAACCGGCTTAACTGATTTAACCACTCCAGAGGATTTAACTCATTTAAATCAATCTAATAAACCAGACAAAACAACCTCCCCTACCCCGCTGTATTGTCGGGAAAAAGGTGGCGACTGGCAGCCCATCAGCGCCGAGCACCTCAGTGCTCAAGCCCTCACCTTAGACGTGGTTTTATCGGCGCGCTTTGTCACCGTGCTGTCGTTGCAGCCGCCGAAAAATTATCGCAAATACGGCCAAGCGTTTCTGCTCAATTTCGCCGAGCCCAACATAGCCCAGCCGATTGAGCGCGTCGAGCTCTTCCCACTACAGCAACACCAAGACCGCCTCAGCGTCGCCATTATCGACAAGCAGTTATGGCAAACCCTGTCCGCCCAAGTCGCGGCGCACGGCTGGCAACTGGGCAAAGTCTGCATTGACGCGCTGTGTTTGCCCCTACGCGAGCAACAGGCGAGCTTATTGGCACTCTCTCAACAGCAAGTGCTGTGGCGACACGCTAATGACGCCATTTTTAGCGGCGATTTGGCCTTGCTAGAGCAAACGCAAACCTATCAAGACAACCCAGCCGACAACGCCCAGTGGCTCACGCCCCAACAGGCAACCGATAACGCCGCTCCTGCACAGGAAGCGGCCATTAAACAGCTGCTGACGTGGGCGCAAACGGCGCAACACAATTTGCATCCGCCAGTCGCAAGCCACCAAAGCGGCCGTCAAATCGCCGGCATTGCCGTAACCGCCGGCCTAGCGCTGCTGCTGTGGACGGCCAATTTGACACTCTCCAATCGCCACCAACAACAACTAGCCGACAATTATTACCGCGAAAGTGTAGCGCTCTTCCACAGCGTGTTGCCACAGTATCAAAAAATCCCTTCGCGCACCTATTTAAAGCAGCAACTGGCGCGAGTTCTCGACAACCAGCCGGTCGCACCGGCCTATTGGCGCGATTGGTTGTTAGCGGTCGCCCAAACGCTCAACACCGAGACAACGCAAGTGTTGAGTATTGACTACTACAGCCAACCGCCGCACATGACGCTAGTCGTCGAAAGTGCGAATCAAGATGCCCTGCAGGCGCTCAATAACCGGCTAGCGCAAACACTTAGCGTGCAACTAACGCAAAGCGAACAACAAACGAACGGCCTACGCGCCACCTTGGAGGTCACACCATGAATTGGAAAGACACATGGCAAAATCTCAGCCGCCGCGAGCGCCAACTCGTCAGTTGGGGCGGCTTGGCGCTGGCCGGCATCCTTTATTACGGTTTGCTGTTAGCGCCGCTACTCAAAGACAAACAGCGTTTGACCAACCGCCTAAGCGCCGAAAAAGCCCTGTACCAACACACACAGCGGCAAGTTCAGCGCATCAAGGATTTAGGGCTAACCGAAAAACGGCAAATCGCCGGCGATATGACGCGCTTTATCAATACCCAAGCCGCCAAGTACCACTTAACGCCCAGCCCACTCAGCCAACAGCGCCACGGCAATCAAGTCATCTGGCAACTGAGCTTTTCCCAAGCCAATACCGCCGACCTCATGGCGTGGCTAGTGGCAATGCAGGAGGCTGGCGTCAGCGTATTGCAATTTCGCCTAGAAAAAACGGATAATCCAGCCGGTCGAGTGAACGCGTCCAATATTCAACTGCAAACCCCATCAAAAAATTAGGTCGTGTCCTCAATCCTATCCCAATCTGCGTTCGCCTACCTTGGTGGGTTATTTTTTGGCATTGGTATTATTTTTTGAAATGGGTATAATTTAGGCATTGCCATCACGATAACAACAATAAAATTTCATGAAAATAGTCAGCTATATCAATTTGATAATCATCGGCATAGCGCTAAGTGCCTGTGTGAGTCAGCGCCCTGCCCGCTTGCCGCAACACTTTAGCCGGCCACTGGCCGAGAGTTTCGCCTACGAGCGCGCCGCCAGTATCGCCCAAGTTGTGCCGATGAAAATGGGACGCTTCATTTTAGAAAGCGCCCGCGCCCAACAAGCCACGGTCATAATGACACTGCGCGGCGTCAATATCGCCGACCGCGACCGCCAAGCCGTTATTAGCGAAGTCAGCGCCATCGGCGCAGGACTTTGCTACGACAAAAAATCGGCCTTGGTGATTCAGCAGGGCGTCACTTACCGCCTTGAAGTCAGCAATGCCCGCAAAGCCCATTTGCTCAGTGCCGACATCAATAGTGCAACCTGCGCTTCAAGACACTTTATTGTGCCCATGCTACCTCAGCAAGCGCCAATCACTCAACTACCCTCAGAATAACAACTCGTTGGAGACTAAAGCCATGTCATTACTCTCACGCATGATGGGAACGCCCGAAACCATCGAAATCCCCTATCCGCCCCAATCGCTTGAGGGGCTGGCCGTGCGCTGGTTGCAGTGGGCGGCCTCCATCCACGCCAATCGCAGCGCCATTGACGATACCACCGGACAATTCGCGCATTTAAACCAGCCGGAAGACGTGTGGTTTCTCGCCGGCTGTTTTGGCGGCAGGGTGAGTCGAACGTGCACTATTCCGCCGAACACCAAAATTTTCTTGCCAGCAGTCAATGAGTGGTTTGATGTCGCCTATCAGGACATTTATGGCACGCCCGATGTGTCGAAGTTGTACGGCTCGCTGTCTGTCGATGGTATAGCTGTTGAGTTGGATGAGATTTTTATTCAAAACTTCATTCCCATAAAAGGCGTGTGGGGCAACCCCGTCAATGAATCGGCTCGTGAGCACCCGTTCGCTATTTACGGGCTGTGGAAATTGCTTGAGCCGCTGGCGCGCGGCGAGCACGAAATTATCATTCGCGGTGGCGGTAATGACAATTTCGAAATGATGATTGAGTATCAGATTACCGTTGCCGGTTAGAGGAAAGGTACTTGATTTTGGAATAATAAGCCCCTATAATGCCAAGTATGGAGGGGAGGCGGTGTGTCACCACCACCTCCGACTTGGTTAAAGCGCGATTGTCGGTAACAACAACAGCGCGAGAGCCAAGCCAATCATGAAATAGGTCTTCATAATTAACTCCTGTTTTCGACCTCGCTTGTGAAGACGGGCGGGGTCGTTTGCCGTCATCACCCCTGCTTGGCTTGCGCTCAAACAGTGTTCGTATTATCCGTTGCCTTTCCTTAATAAGCAAGTCATCAAAGCGTTGTCTTTGTCTCCAGCTACATTTTGCGTTAAAATCGCACCAACTATTCAGCACTCGGCTATTTACATATGAAAAAAAATTATACTATCAACGCCGACATTGGCGAGGGTTGCGATGACAGCCTTATTATGGCGTTGCTCGATTGGGCAAATATTGGCTGTGGCGCTCACGCTGGCTCGCCGGAATTAACTAAGCAGACCATTCAGTTGGCAGAAGCCAACAACGTCGTGGTCGGCGCTCACCCTGGTTATCCCGACAGGGATAATTTTGGCCGTTTAAGCCTTAACCTCACGCCGGCGGCTTTGCACGAGACACTTTTTGTGCAAATTCAATTAGTTAAAAGAAACTGTCAGCACTTACACTACGTCAAACCACACGGAGCTCTCAACCACGACATGCTACAAAACGACGACATTTTCGCCACCATTTGCCGCGCCGTTGCCGACAACGCTTGTCAGCATGTCGTTGTGCCGACTAACGCTCGCCAAGTCGAACAAATCGCCATTGCCGAACAACACCAACTCGGTATCTTGTGGGAAGTGTTTGCCGACCGCGCCTACGAGCCCAACGGCCTGCTCCGCGCCAGAAAACATGCCGATGCCGTACACCAAGACCCCGAACGCATTGTCTCGCAAATACAGGCTATTAGAAACCAAGGCGAAATCGTCGCGATTGACGGCACGGTACTTGACGTTGCCTATGCCGACACCATTTGCATTCACGGCGATAACGCCGCCTCGGTGCAGGCCATTCGGCAATTATCTCAACAGTAATCTTATGATAAATTTTGCAAAAATACAGCCGGTTGGCGAGCAAGCGGTGCAGTTTTATTTTCCCCTGCCGCTACAGGCCGACTATCCGGCGTTGATTAATGCCCTCGCTCAGCGTGCCAAGGCTTTGGGTGCGGTGGACGTCGTGCCGGCTTATCACAGTTTGCTCATCGTGTGCGGCAACGGCGAAAGCGCCAAGCCGCTGGCGTTTTATGTCGAGCAACTGAGCGACTATTTGCCAAGCGCCTACGACAGCGTGCACGCGCAACCGCCGGCGCGCCATGTCCGCATTCCCGTTTGTTATGACGCCGAGTTTGCGCCTGACCTCGAACGCGTGGCGCAGCAACACCAACTGTCGCCCGAAGCCGTTATCGACAAACACCTGCAAAGCACCTACACCGTCTGTTGTTTGGGTTTTATTCCGGGGTTTGCCTTTATGGGCTACGTTGACGACGACATTGCCACGCCGCGGTTGGATAATCCACGGTCGTTGGTGGCGCGCGGTAGCGTCGGCATTGCCGGTAAGCAAACCGGCATTTATCCGATTGACTCGGCCGGCGGCTGGAATATTATCGGTCGCAGTCCGCAAACGCTGTACGCGCCTGACAAGCAACTAATTTCGTGTTTTGACATCGGCGACAGCGTCAGTTTTTATCGCATCAGCAGGGAGGCATTCGATGACTGGCAAGCATAACAAGAAAAAAATTGAGAGGTTATTTGTTATTAAACAACTCGCTCCAATAACGCAGTACCAAGACCGCGGGCGCTTCGGCCACCTTGACCAAGGCTTTAGCGTTAGTGGTGCGATGGATTGCACGGCTTTTGCTATCAATAATCGCCTATTAGGTAACGATGACAACGCCGCACAGTTGGAAATTGCACCGGGCGGCTTGCAATTGCAGTGTCTGGCGGATTGCACCATTGCCATTGCTGGGGCTTATGCCACGCCGACGCTCAATGGCCGGCCGTTGATTAATGCTTGCGCAGTGCAGGTGAAACAAGGCGACAATTTGCATTTTGGCTTTGCCAAGGTCGGACAGTTTTGCTATTTAGCTGTGGCCGGTGGCTTTTTGCCTGAGCCGTTTTTGGGCAGCCGCTCGACCACCAGACGCTTACACGTTTTCCCCGGTGGGCAAGCGCTTACAGTCGGCAGTGTCCTCACCGGTCGCGCCGTGGTGTTGGACAAATTACAGGGCGAGAAGCGAAAATCCCTGCCCGACTACCGCCAGCAAGTATTAAAAGTCATGCCGGCCTTTCAATGCGAGGACTTCAGCGATGAAGCCCTAACCCATTTCACCTCGCAAACTTTTAGCGTTGAGAAAAGCGACCGCATGGGCACGCGCCTCAGTGCCAATCGTAGCGCTATCGACTGGCAAGGCGGCGAGTTGTTGTCGGAAGGGTTGCTCGCCGGCGCTATACAAATTCCGCCAGACGGCAACCCGATTGTGTTGCAAAAAGACGCACAATCGATTGGCGGCTACCCGAAAATCGGCTTGTTGACAAAGGACTCGCAAGCGTTGTTGGCGCAGAAGAAGGTGGGGGATACGGTGCGCTTTGCGTGGATGGATTGAGGGCTAATGGTTCAACCACGCCAAGTGGTCTTGCCCGTGGTCTAGGCGAATGCGCGCTGAGACCACGCCGCTGTTATCGCCCAAGGTGAACATCAGCGCGTAACGCCTGCCATCGGCGCGTTTGAGGGCAAAGCCATTCTCACCGTGCGGATTGCGAATTTTGTGTTCAGCGCCGGCTTGTTGTAGGTGCGCGACTAAGCTGTCGTAGTCCTCGCCATAGCGCACCCCACACGGCAATTGGTGCACGCGGTCAAACTGCCGGCCGTCATTGGTGCGATAAAAATCCATGCCGGTGAGAAACAGCTCGCCCTCGCCGATGTCGTCGGCTTCTTGGTCGGTGAAAATCGTGGCGTCAGCAAAGACAAAATCCACGCCGGCACGGTCGTAAAAATACCAGTGGGCGCGCGCGTCTTCGTAATCCATTTCGGGACGTTCGGCCTTAAAACGCTGTTTTAACGCTTGCACGCCGGCGCTTTGATAGCCGCTCCCCAATAAGGCAATATAGCGGTTAGCATCAATAGCGGGCTGTTCTGGCTGTGATAAACTTGCCATGGCAGGCACTTTTGAAGCCATCGGCATGCCGGCAACCGCCAAGGCCGGTACAATACCAACCCATACTGCCAACATCGGCAACAGTGGCGTGCGCCCCAGTTTGAATTTCATCACACCGTCTCCGCATTCAAATGACGTTGCAAAGCCACTGCCGCCCCCAATAAACCCGGTTGCGGGTGCTTCACAACGTAAATTGGAATGGCGCTGAGATAGCCGGCAAAGCGGCCTTTGTCCTCAAAGCGCTGTTGAAAATCGGATTGGCGGACAAACTCAACAAAGCGCGGTACGATACCACCCGACACGTACAGGCCGCCCACCGCCCCCAAGGTCAAAGCCACATCGCCACAAAATCCACCCAAAATGGCGCAGTAGCGCGATAAAACTTCAATCGCAATCGGGTCGTTGTCCTGCAACGCGCCGGTGCTGACTTGTGCCGGTGTCTGCCTTTGGGCAACCACGCCTTGCTTCGCGCACAAAAAGCGATACATCAGCGTCAGGCCATCGCCTTGTAACAAGCGCTCGACCGAGACGTGGCCACCAAATTCCGAACTGGAAAATTCTAGCAAACCACGCTCAAAAGCGTCGTAGGGCGAAAAGGTGACGTGACCGCCCTCGCCCCCCACGGTAACCATGTCGCCGCGGCCATCGGGCACTAAACCGGCCACCCCTAACCCCGTGCCTGCACCAATCACGGCACAATTTGCACGGCGAGTCGGTGCGGGATTATCGCGCTCTGGACCGCCTAAATGGTCGAGCGCATCGGCCGGCATTTGCGTAATCGACAGCGCTTGGGCACTAAAGTCGTTGAGCACCCACAGCGTCTCGGCCTTTAATGCCATTTTTAGCGCCGCAATGGAAAAATCCCAACGGCAATTGGTCATGCGAACGCGGTCGCCGGTGATTGGCGTGGCAATGGCAATAGCGACGTGGCGTGGCGCTGTCAAGCGGTGGTCTCGCAAGTAAGCGCGCACAGCCGACAGTGGCGAATCGTAGTCAGCACAAGCCAATACGGCGATATCACTCAGTTCGTAGGGCGCGCGCTCTATGGCAAAACGGGCGTTGGTGCCGCCGATGTCGGCGACGAGTCGAGGGTAAGTCGCAGTCATGATGTCTCTTTGTCTTGGTTCTCTTGAGTGGAAGTGGAAGACGCTTTGGCGTTGTCGGTTACCGACTTATCGTCTGTAGCGTCGTGGTGTTTGCTATCCTTGTTGTCTTTATCGTCCTTTGTTTTGGCACTCTTAGCCGCTTCTTGCTTAGACGTTTTGTCCTTGTCCTTATCTTTAGATTTGTCGTCTTTGTGCAACAACTTACTAATATTTTGCGCCATGCTGCTGGGGCTAGCGTGGCTTTCTTCCTCCAGCAACTCACTCAGCGCCGGATAGTTCACTTTGCCGCTGGCGAACACGGGGATATTATCCGTGGCGTGAATATGCTTAGGCACGGCCAACTTGGGTACGCCCATCACTTTAGTGGCATTTTGTAATTGCTTGCGGGTCAGCTCGGCATCGGTAGTGAACAAGTGAATGGACTCGCCTTTTTTGCGGTCGCTGGCAGTAATCGCGGCGTGTTGTGCTTCGGGGGATGCGTGGCGCGCCATTTGCTCCACCGTGTCTAGCGACACCATTTCACCAGCGATTTTGGCAAAGCGCTTGACGCGGCCAACCAAATACACGAAGCGATTGTCATCAATATAAACAATATCCCCCGTGTCGTAAACCGGCCGGCCGTGCTGGCCAATTTCTGGGCGATCCAACACACCGGGGTTTTCGGCATGTAAATAGCCCATCATGACGTTATCGCCGTGCAGCACCAAGCGGCCGCCGTGGTCAATGCCTTCAACCGGCACCAATTCAGCAATCATGCCGGGAATGATGCGACCCACCGTGCCTTGGTGGTGTGACATCACGGTCTCGGCACTGATGACTGGCGCGGTTTCAGTCGCGCCGTAGCCTTCCATCACGCGGATACCAAATTTTTCGCCATAGACTTTGCGAACTTCGGCCGATAATTTTTCAGCACCGGCAATAACGTAGCGCAAGGTGTGAAAATCGTAGGACTCGGCAAAGCGCGCGTAGCCGGCCAAAAAGGTCGAGGTACTCAATAGCACCGTACAGCCGTTTTCGTAAATGGTTTCAGGAATGACTTTATAGTGTAGTGGCGTCGGATAGAGCACGCCCGATGCACCGGTGGAAATCGGCAAGCAAAACGCCCCCATGAGGCCAAAGACGTGAAACACCGGCAGACAAAGCATAAAGTTATCCTGTGGTGTGAAGTCGTAAATGGCTTTGATTTGTTGTAGCTGGGTCATCAAACTGTCGTGGCTGTGCAACACGCCCTTGGGCAGACCTTCGGTACCGGAGGTAAACAGCACTAACGCTTCGCGCTCTGGTGTCTGTTCCGCCATAGTTTGTAATGGCATCATGCGCTTGACGGCGATATGGAGTTTGTCAGCTACCCCCACCTGCTTACGCAAGTCTTCTAGATAAACAATGTCGTAACCTTGCATCGCATCAATCAGCGGCTGTAGTTCACTCTTTTTAACAAAGCGCCGCGACGTCAGCACCGTCGTCACTTCTGCGGCTTTCAAGCCAGCATTCACGGCGCGCTCACCGGCGGTGTAATTCAGCATGACCGGCGTATGGCCGCTGTGTTGCATGGCGTAAAAAGCCAATAAACAGGCGTTGCTGTTAGGCAACAGAATGCCAACGCGCTTCGACAACGACATTTTGCGCTGGAGCAATACCGACAGCGACACTGACTTGGTGACCACATCGCCGTAGGTCAAGTCGTCAGATAGACCATCGCGGAAGGCAAAGCGCTCCTTACCAAATTTATCACGGGCATCGACCAGCATCTCAAACAAGGTCATGCGTTCGCGCGCTTGCACCGACATTTCCATCATTAAGTGATGCATTTCTTCGCGGCCGCGATTCAGCTGCTTGTCGCGGTCAAGCTCTTCGGCAGCCGACAGTTTGGTGGGCGGAAAAATGGTCAAGCCGACTTTGGGGAAGAGGCGCTGAGTCAAAATTTTACTCAATCGACTGAAATAACTAAACTTAGTACCATTAATTTGTATAGGAATTAAGGTTGCGTCAGTTTTTAGCGCCGCAAACGCCGCCCCAGAATACAGTTTCATCAAGGTGCCGGTGACGGTGACGCGGCCTTCGGGGAAGAACACCACGGTACGACCCGAATTAATGGTGTGAATAACGCGTCGCATCGGCATCGGATGCGAGGTATCGACCGTCACATAGTCGGCATAGCGCAAAAAGTAGCGATAAAAGCGACTGCGCTCACTCTCTTTATGAATGACGAATACCGGCTTATCCGGCAAAAACAGCATCAGCAAAATAGCGTCAAGGAACGAACTATGGTTGGCAATCACCAAGGTTTTGTCGTGGCCGTGCGCTTGACCACCTTGGTAGTCGCCTTTGATTTCGACGCGGAATAATAATTTAATGAGAAATTTTAATGCACCCAATACCACTGAAAAACTCCGGAATAAAATAACGGCGCATAGGATAGCAGGTATCGCCGAATTTCTAAAGTGGTGGCTGAAAATTTATAGTTTTTAGCTCTGTATTTTATGAGTTAAACGTGCGATAATTTTCAACTAATTGCCTTGACGCTGTGCGTGGCAGTTATTGGCATAACGCCTAAGTTTGGCTAGGCGTTTTCGTTTTTCTTTTGACCCCGATGATAAAATGCTAAAAAATAAATCGCTTGCTTCTTTCATTAAGCCACCTTCTGTACCTGTTATGGTCATTTCCGGCATCTTTCTGTTTATTGCCTTCTTATTGGCTGTGGCGCTATTGACCTACAGCCCTGAGCAACCGGCATGGCGTCATAACGCCGGCACGGTGACCAGCAATTGGCTAGGCAGCATGGGAGCGTGGTTTAGTGACTTATCGTTTTCCTTGATTGGCAAAATCAGTTATCTGTTACCGCTGTCGCTAGCGGCCTTTTTCGTACACGCTTGGCGTGAAAAAACGGTCGATAAAGAGCTGTTATCGTGGCGATTGTTTATGCTCGTCACCGCGATTTTATCGGGTTGCGTGCTGTGGGCGAAACACGATGCCACTGTCATTAACACCATGGCGCAAACCGGCGGTGGCGCTGTCGGTGCTTGGCTCGTAATTGGCTTGGAGCACAGCATCAACTCGGTGCCGGTGATTATGGGCTTTGCCGCCATCATTTTCATTACCTCCATCAGTTTAATTTTTAACATCCCGTGGGGACGCATTGCCGACTGGATTGGCGCTGGATTGAGCGCCTTGTTTTCCAATTTATTGATTAGCAAAAAAGCCTTGAGCGCCGATGGTGATACCGTAGCCGGCGCGTTTGCCGATGCCGATGAGGCACAAGCACAAGGTTACGCCACCAGCAATTACAGCAACGCCCAACAAGGTCAAGCCAATCCGAATGCCCCTCAAACAGCACCAGAGACCCAAGCGGCTTACGACCCCAACGCTTGTGCTGACCCAACGCTAATCGCCGCCCCCGATACTGACAAACCGAGCTTGGCCGAGCGTGCCAAAGCCGCACTGGCCGGCGCTGGCGGTGGTTTAGCCGCAGCAACTAAAGGATTGAGTGGCGTACTCGGTAAATTCGGCACCAAGCAATCGCCCTCTCAACAACCCGCCAACGCGGCCGGCGTGCAACAACCGCCGCGCATTACCGTTTACGAAGACGACGAGCGTTCAGCAGAAGCCGCCGCGCGCGAGTATTTGCAACAACAACAATTGACCGAAGCGCAAGCCGCACAAATGCGCGCCGAAGCCGCCGCACAAAACGCCCAAGCACAGCAAATGGCTCAAGCGCCGAGCAATGAGGCCAAAATGCAGTTTGACTTTGCCGATGGCCACCCCGCAACAGCAGGACAAGGCGCGGGCTACGATGCCGGCTATTCAGCGGGACAGACACAACAACCCGCACGGACACCGGCCGGCCAATCAGCGGCCAATCAGCCCCATGCTGGCGCGCGCGCCGAACCCAATTTTTTTGACTTCTCTCAAGCAAACGCAGACACCCAGCCGGCACAAGGCCAGCAGCCAAACGCTCAAGCGACTCAAGCCGCTTACCACGGCACTCAGCCGTCGGCACAGCCTACAGCGCAGCCCCATCAACAGCCGGCCGCACCGACTGCTATAGCCACCGAATCTTACACAGGCGTTCAGCACCAAGCCGAGACCTACAACGGCATTCAAAGCGAATACGCCCCCCAAGCGGCAGCCGAAAACACCACGCGGCAAGCCGACACTGAAAACTTTATTTCGACGTTGACGCGCTCTTATGCCAGCGAAACGCAAACCAACGAAGCCAGTGGCATCGCAGACAGCAAATTGGACATGACAGAGGTACACCGCGAAAATTTACACAATAGCGTCAACACCCTGTCGCGCGCCACTATGCCGACGAGCCGCCCAGCAGTTAGGGCACGCACCACGTCGCCTGACAGCATTCCAGCCGCCAAACCCCACCACGCCAGCGAACACAGCACGGCACAGACGGCAACACAGACCGTGACCGCTGACCACAACAGCGCCGCCAATCCTGCCGCATCGGTAGCGACCGCCGCTAGCCAATCGGCAACTGCGTTCGCCACCTCGCCCTCAGCGGCGACTTCGGCTACGCAGTCGGCTTACGAACCACGGGCGCAAACTGCGCCGGCACAGACGCACAGCCGAGCACAAGCGCCACGCGTCGAGCCATCCGCCATTCCCGATGCCCAGCCGCACCGCGCCCACAAGCCGGCCGTAGCCCCTGAACCCGTTCAGCCTGTCGCAGAGCCGGCTTCAACACCGGTTTCAGCACCAGTGGCTACACCAATCGCAGCGCAACCAGCAACGGCGCAACCCGTTGCACAGCCCACACAAGCGCCACAAATGAGCGCCATCACTGCTGAACCTGCGCCTGAGACTGTCACCTCACAAGTCGCAGCACCACAGCCGCAACCCAGCGCGCCGACAAATGCATCGACAGCAGCCGCTGATGACGGCTTGGTCACCCAAACCGTAGTCACCCCCGGTATGGCTTCTAGCGCCCAAGAAACCCGCGTGTCACCACAAGTGACCACGCACAGCGCCCCCGTCGCTCTCGCGCCTGACAGCACGCCTGCGCCGGCTGCCGCCAGTGCCGCTAGCAACGCCACCATCGCCAAAGCCTACGACAAGTCGGAGGAACAAGTCTCTGTAAAAAAGATTGAGGCGGCTCGTCCATACGCCCTGCCAAGCGTGCAACTGTTGGACAATCCGCCGCCGCAAACTAACGCTTATACCGAAGACGTGCTTGCCGACATGGCCGGCGTGCTGGAATCGACGCTCAAACAGTTCAACATTGACGCCGTGGTCATGCATGTGTCACCGGGGCCGGTGATTACGCGCTTTGAGCTCGACCTCGCGCCGGGCATCCAAGCAAAAAAAATCACCAATTTATCGGTAGATTTGGCGCGCGCTTTGGCCGTATCGCGCGTCCGCGTTGAGGAAGTCATTCCGGGTAGCTCCTACGTCGGCTTAGAAGTCCCCAACAAGCAGCGCCAAGTCGTATATTTCAAAGATGTCGTCTGCTCGCGCGCCTTTAGCGAAAGCACCTCGCCATTAACCATTTCTTTAGGCTCAGATACTTCTGGCCGCCCCCAAGTCATGGATTTGATGAAAATGCCACACGCTTTAGTGGCCGGCACTACCGGCTCCGGCAAATCAGTGTGCATCAACGTCATGTTGTTGTCGATGCTTTACAAGGCCTCGCCCAAGGATTTACGCTTGATTTTGGTTGACCCGAAAATGTTGGAAATGTCGATGTACGAAGACATTCCGCACTTGCTCACGCCAGTCATCACCGACATGAACGAGGCCGAAAACGCCCTCACATGGGCAGTGGCCGAGATGGAACGCCGCTATCAACTGATGGCGGCGCTAAAGGTGCGCAAGATTGACGCGTTTAACGCCACCGTCGAAGCCGCCATCGCAGACGGAACCCCCATCAAAGACCCCTTGTGGGAACCTGATGAACAGGTCGGCTACACGCACCACCCCACCTTGGAGCGCTTACCGTTTATCGTCATCGTCATTGACGAATTGGCCGACATGATGATGGTGGTCGGCAAACAAGTCGAGCAACTCATCGCCCGCTTAACGCAAAAAGCTCGCGCCGCTGGCATTCACGTGGTCTTGGCGACTCAGCGCCCGTCCACCGACGTCCTCACAGGCTTAATCAAGGCCAACGTGCCGACGCGCATTGCCTTCCAAGTGTCTTCGGGCACGGATTCACGCGTGATTATCGACACCGTCGGAGCAGAGAAATTGTTGGGTCACGGCGACATGCTGTTTGTACCACCGGGTGCGTCGCACCCTCAGCGGCTACACGGCGCTTTCGTTGGCGATGCCGAAACGGATCGCATTACCGATTATTTGCGCTCCACAGGTGAGCCGGACTACCTGCCCGGCCTCACTGGCAAGCAAGACCCTGAGACGCTAGGTGCTTTTGGCGCAGCCGAGGCCTCAGAAGCCAAGCACGAACTCGACCCACTTTACGACGATGCCGTCGCTGTGGTGAGAGAAACCGGCAAGGCCTCGATTTCCAGCGTACAGCGCCACTTGCGCATCGGCTACAACCGCGCCGCTCGCATGATTGAGGACATGCAAAACCAAGGCGTGGTCAGCGAACCGGTCAACGGCGTCCGCAAAGTGCTGTAACGCCATGTTATCGCATACCCTAAAAAGCCACTCTCTTCCTTTGGGAAGAGAGTGGCTTTTTTAACACTATTTAAAAGAGAAAAACCATGAAAAACAGTCAACAAGCCTTTAAAAAAGCCTGTCAATTTATCCCCGGCGGCGTCAATTCTCCCGTTCGCGCCTTTAAGGGTGTCGGCGGCACACCGCGCTTTATCCAATCCGCCAAGGGTTCGCGCATGACCGATATCGACGGCAATAGCTATATCGACTACGTCGGTTCGTGGGGGCCGATGATTTTAGGCCACGCCAACGACGGCGTTCTCGAAGCTGTTCAAGCCGTTATGCACGACGGCTTGTCCTTCGGTGCGCCCACAGAAATCGAGACCGTGCTGGCCGAAAAAATCGTCACCCGCATTGCCGACGTCGATAGCGTCCGCATGTGTAGTTCGGGAACGGAGGCCACCATGTCGGCCATTCGCCTCGCACGCGGCTACACCGGCCGCGATATGATTATCAAGTTCGAGGGCTGTTACCACGGCCACTCCGATTCGCTATTGGTCAAAGCCGGCTCTGGTATGTTGACCTTGGGCGTGCCGACCTCACCGGGTGTACCGGCCGATTTTGCCAAGCACACCTTGACGTTGGCCTACAACGATGTCGAGGGATTGGAGCAAGCCTTTAAACAATATGGTGAACAACTCGCCGCTTTGATTATCGAGCCGATTGCCGGCAATATGAATTTGATTGAACCGACGCCGGCCTTTTTAGGCGCTATTCGTCGTTTGTGTGACCAGTACGGCACGGTGTTTATCGCCGATGAAGTGATGACCGGTTTTCGCGTCGCCTACGGCGGTGCGACCGAGTATTTGAATTTTCACGCTGATTTAATGACCTTTGGCAAAGTCATCGGCGGCGGTATGCCGGTGGGGGCTTTCGGCGGCAAGCAAGCCATTATGAACCACCTGTCGCCGTTGGGCGGCGTTTACCAAGCCGGCACATTGTCGGGTAATCCCGTGGCGATGGCGGCTGGCATTGCCACCCTCGCCGGCACTGAACGCGAAGGCTTTTACCCCGAATTGGCGGACAAATCGGCTTATTTGATGGCCGGCTTCAAGGCTGCCGCCGATAAAGCCGGTCATCCCTTGCTAGTCAAATCAGCCGGTGGCATGTTCGGGCTATTTTTCACCGAGGCCGAACGCGTTGACAGTTTTGCTGAGGTGATGGCTTGCGATGCCAAAAAATTTGGCCGCTTTTTCCACTTAATGCTAGAAGAAGGCATTTATCTCGCACCATCGGCTTTTGAGGCCGGCTTTATGTCCGATGCCCACAGTCGCGCCGACTTAGATGCAACCATTGCCAGCGCTGAACGCGCCTTTGAACGCTTGTCGTAACTCCAATCAAAAACGCCATTTCCTACCAAGGGCGAACACATGGGTTCGCCCCTACGAAAACGCCCAACTGCCGTTTTTAGGTTAACGATAAGAAATCATAGCGTTTTGAGGTATTGCATCATCTGACGCACCAATTCTTGTTCGGCAATATCCCTGATGGTATCGGATTCCTCCTCACCGGCCAGCACGTGCCGGTCATCCAATTGCAAATTCTGCACCGAAGTCACGGTGCGATTGCCCAACTGTACGCCAGTTTTTAAATTGACCACGGTAATTGTCGTCGAATAAGTGCGCTCGTATTCTTTGGCGTAGCCATTGCTTGACAAGGCCATTTGCCGCGAGCGCTCTTTAATGGGAGAGACCGTAATGCTCACTTTGGCCTGTTCTTCATCAACTAACTGCCCGCCGCCCAATTCGATTTGTTGTCGCAGGCGGCGTTCAAAGCGATTGTTGATGCCAAGACTGTCTTTAAAATAAGTCTGAGTAAAGCGTTCCGGCAATGGGATGGCCGTACCGCGCAGAGCAAAACCACAGCCACTCAGCAATAGGACAGTGGTGATTAGCGTAATAAGTGAGCGCATATATTTCCTTTTATTATTAAGTTAAGTGAGAATGTTTGAAAAGTTACTACAGCCAAATCCAAGCAATCATCGGCACAGTGACCGCAACAACTAAAATATCTAGCAACCAGCCGACGCGGGCATAGTCACTAAAGCGGTATCCCCCCGGTGACATGACGAGCAAATTCGATTGGTGACCAATCGGCGATAAGAACGTACACGACGCACCAACGCACACGGCCATTAAAAAGGCTTCAATCGGATAGCCCAACGTCGTGGCGATACTGGCGGCAATCGGCCCCATAATCACAGCGGTAGCGGCATTGTTGATGACATCGGATAACAGCATCGAAATAATAATCAGCACAGACAGCAAAAAATACACTGAGTTGCCCTGACTGAGTTTGATAATTTGGTCGGCAATCAGCGTTGTCGTGCCGGTGGACTCTAGCGCGCCACCAACGGGAATCATCGCTGCCAGCAACACAATCACCGGCCATTCAACGGAATTGTAGAGGTCGCGAACGTGCACGACTTTGGTCATCACCATCGCGCCAACCGCGGCCGTAAACGTCAGCGCCGACGGCAGGGAAGTAAAAGAGGTCAGTAAAATGGCAATGGCAAAAATGCCCACGGTTGTCCACATTTTGCGCTGTTTCCCCAGTGAAATACTGCGAGTCGCTAGCGGCATACAGCCAATGTATTCAAGGCGTTGGGCGAGATTATCTTCGCTCATCTGCAATAACAAGACGTCACCAGAGCGCAAAATCGTGCGGTGCAAGCGCTGTTTTATCGACTGGCCTTGGCGAGAAATGGCCATTAAATTAATGCCATAATTGGATGACAAGTGCAGGCCTTTAGCGCTGCGGCCAATCATTTGCGAACCGGGGCCGACCACCACTTCGATAATCGCCACGTCGTCATCCGTCAAGTCATCGCTGGCGATTTCTGCTTCGACCATTTGCAAATCGGCGTCGTCAAGCAATTGTTGAATGGCGTCGGGCTGGCCTTCGACGACCAGCAAATCGTTTTGCTGCAAAATCTCGTATTGCGTGGGGGCGAGGACGCGACGCTCGCCGCGAATGATGGACAGGATGCGAATTTCCTCACCATCACAAAGCGCCAGTATGCGAAACAACGAGCGCCCAACAAAGCGGTTATCGTCCGGAATGCGCAATTCTGTCATGTATTCTGAGGCGACGGCAAACGAAGCGTCGGCGCTATCACCGTCATCGCGCTGAGGTAGAAAACGCCAGCCGAGCACCGCCAAATAGACGATGCCGACAAAAGCCACCACCAAACCGACTGGCGTAAAGTCGAACATCGAGAACGGATGACCGACATATTGCTCGCGATAGGCCGAGATAATGATATTCGGCGGTGTGCCAACCAGCGTTACCGTCCCCCCCAGCAACGAAGCAAAAGACACCGGCATCAGCATCGAACTGGGGTGTTTTTTCTTGCGTTTTGCTAGTGATACCGTAACCGGCAGAAACAGCGCCAAGGCACCAACATTGTTCATAAAGCCTGAGCAGATGGCGACTAAGCCGGCCAACAAAAACAGCTGAATGCTTTCTTGGTGTCCAAATTTCTTCAACCAGTTGGCAATAATTTCTAAAGCGCCGGAGTGTTGCAAAGCGTGTGAAATGACCAAAATGGAAGCAACCGTAATCACTGCAGGATGTCCAAAACCGTTAAACATGGTGTCTTGGTCAACCAAACCGCACAGTGTTGCTGCAACCAAAGCAGACATGGCGACAATGTCATAGCGCCATTTGTTCCACACAAATAGCACCAGCGTCGTCAGTAAAATGCCGGTAATGAGATATTGTTCTGAAGTCATAAATAAGGGATTGAAATCCTTGTTTGAAAATAGTAAAAGCCGGCAAGCGCCGGCTAAGCCAATGCCTCAACTACGAAATCAATAGTTGTTCGGCCACGCTATCGCGTGCGGCTTTGCCTTTGAGATTTTCCAGCAACTGCAAAGCAAACTCGACGGCCAATCCCGGCCCGCGCCCTGTCGTGATATTGCCATCAACGACAACCGCCGCACCATCTTGCACCTCGGCATCGGTTAGATACTGTTCAAAACTGGGGTAGCAAGTGGCCTTTTTACCGGCCAAAAGACCCAAGCCACCCAATACCATTGGCGCGGCACAAATGGCGGCAACGGCTTTGTCATTATCGACAAACTGCTTGAGCTGTGCTTTTAGGCCGTTGTGCTGGTCAAACGCCACCGTGCCACCGGGTACAACCAGCAATTCAGCACTATCAAAATCGGCACCAGAGAATAAGCAGTCGGCGACAACAGGTACATTGTGTGCACCGGTAACTTGGCGAGAGTCGGTGAGTGAGACCGTTTTCACATTCACTTCACCGCGGCGTAGAATGTCGACAGTTGCTAGGGCTTCGATTTCTTCGAAACCATCAGTAAGAACGAGATAAACCTGTGTCATGGCAAATTCTCCTTAAAAATAGTAAGATAAAAGGGCGTTTTGGCTTTTTTCAAAGCACAATCAAGGCTGGCATTATACCATGAAGCCAGAATGTCGCCTATTTTTTTGAATTTTGTAACAGAAATCATGACAAATGCTTTGGCCTGAGTTATAATCGTCACATTATAAACTTTTACACAATATATAGAGGCAATAAATGAGTGAAGATCGCAAAAAGGCGTTAGTCGCCGCGCTCGCGCAAATCGAAAAGCAATTTGGCAAAGGCTCCGTTATGCGCATGAATAGTGGCGCGTTGCGCGATATTGAATCAGTGTCCACTGGCTCGCTGGGCGTTGATATTGCCTTGGGCATTGGCGGATTGCCCAAGGGGCGCATCGTGGAAATTTACGGCCCAGAATCGTCGGGTAAAACCACCTTAACGCTACACGCCATCGCTGAGATGCAAAAGCTCGGCGGCACGGCGGCATTTATCGATGCCGAACACGCACTAGACCCCGTGTACGCTGAAAAACTGGGCGTCAATATTGACGAATTACTGGTGTCTCAACCCGATACCGGCGAGCAAGCCCTAGAAATCACCGATATGCTGGTGCGTTCTGGCGGTGTTGATTTGGTGGTTATTGACTCGGTGGCGGCCTTGACGCCCAAAGCGGAAATTGAAGGCGACATGGGCGACTCACACGTGGGCTTGCAAGCCCGTTTGATGTCGCAAGCGCTGCGCAAAATTACCGGCAGCATCCAGCGCACCAATACCATTGTGATTTTTATCAACCAAATTCGCATGAAAATCGGCGTGATGTTCGGCAGCCCTGAGACCACTACCGGTGGTAATGCTTTGAAATTTTATTCATCGGTTCGCATGGATATTCGCCGCATTGGCGCAATTAAGAAAGGCGATGAAATTATCGGCAACGATACGCGCGTCAAAGTCGTGAAAAACAAAGTCGCACCGCCGTTTAGGCAAACAGAATTTGAAATTCTCTACGGTGAAGGCGTCTCACGCGAGAGCGAAATTCTCAGCTTGGGCACTGAAATCGGGGAAATCGAGAAATCGGGGGCGTGGTATAGCTACGGCGGCAACAAAATAGGCCAAGGCAAAGAAAACGCCAAGCAGTTCTTGCGCGACAATCCGGAAGCAGCAGCGCACATCGAGCAAAAAATTCGCGAGCATTTTATGCCCGACCGCTTCGCCACCCCAGAAGCTGAAGCAGCACCAGCAGACAAACAGCCGGCTAAAAACGTCGAGACAAATAAAAAGGATAAGTCTTGACGAAGCGCAATCGTACGAATGCACTAGCCCCCACTATTTTCCAATTCAGTGTTGCAATCGATTTCACTATAGGTTATTTTTAGGATAAATTCATTCAAGGCAAAACAAGGAGTAATCACTATGGAAAAAATCAACTTAGCTACAGCGCTAATCAAAAAATGGGAAGGGCTGATGTTAACGGCCTATTATAATGTTGCTCACGTGCCGACCATCGGCTACGGCACGACCGTTTATCCCGATGGCCACGCGGTTGATATTATGGATACGTGTACGCAAGCGCAGGCCGAGGAATGGCTACTTCAAGAGGTGAACAAAGCCATTGCAACCCTTGATGACGTCGTTGAGGTATCTCTCTCGAATTCACAATTTGCGGCCTTGGTTTCGCTGATTTACAACATTGGCGTGGATGCTTTCAAGGGTAGTGTATTACTAAAAAAACTCAATCAAGGTGACTACGAGGGCGCGGCGGTAGCATTCCAGCATTGGAATAAAGCCGACGGTGAAGTTGTCCGCGGCTTGATTAACCGCCGCGGCGAAGAAGAACACTACTTTCGTCAAGACATGCCGGTCGCCAGCACTGATAATAGCACTGGTGACGATGACGAGAACAGCAAAGTGGTCGGCAAAACTTATTCCGAGGGCAATGGCCCGCGAATTACCCACGAAGAAGTTATCGACATTCTGCGACAAAAAGGCGCTAATCCCGATACCGAAGTGTGCTTGCTGGGCATTCGCGGCTATTATCTCGACAGCCGAGGTAAATATGGCGAAAATGACCGCGGCATTTACGACGACGCGTTGATTTGGAGCTTTCCCGATGGCTTTATGACTTTCGTCGCCAACACCGACGCCAGTAAAAAGCACAAAGGCTATGGCACGGGTCGCCACAAGGGCATGGCCAACCTCAAAGAAGGTCACTGGAAATACCGCATGGGCTACCACAAAGGCTATCCGGCCTTTACACAGGCCGCACCAGTGACCGTTATCCGCGACGGCAATCCCGATTACGAGGACACCGGCTGGTTTGGCATCAATATTCACCGCGGAGGGCGCTACGGCACGAGCTCGCTGGGTTGTCATACCTTGCCACGCAAAACGTGGGGGGCTTTTAAGGCTTTGGGCTACTCTCAATTACAGCTTAGAGAACAAAAGACTTTTAGCTACGTGCTCATTCACGAAAATGAACGCCGCAATCCCGACGCTCCGATTTTGCCACCACCCGATGCCGATTTACTGGGTAATTTTTGGCGCTAGCGGTTGTCGTACTAGAGCGCGCGCTCAATTCAAACCTGCTCACTGTTGATAGCCGTGAATAAACGGTGATATTGCGCCAGCGCCTTAATCTAAAACCTTAGGGCGTTGGCGAAACGGCTATTATTGGAGTCTTTTTACATACGGCTTCGAGCTGCGACCGTGGTTATAAAAGGCTTGTTTTTTCTTCGGTAAATCGTCGAGCGTTGCCGGTTCAAAGCCGCGCTCCATAAACCAATGCGAAGTGTGCGTTGTCAAACAAAAGAGTTTATTAATGCCTTGTTGGCGTGCTTTTTGCTCGACATGCTGTAGCAATTTGTCGGCCAGACCATGTTGACGGTATTCAGTACTGACGGCAACGCAACCTAATTCACCCATGCGCTCCTCTAAATACGGGTACAGCGCGGCGCAACCGATAACGCTGTTATCGCGTTTCATTAGGTTAAAGCAGGCAATTTCACTTTCTAACAACTCGCGCGAGCGCCGAACTAAAATTCCTTGTTTTTCTAGCGGTCTAATCAGTTCCAGCAAACTGGGAATGTCGTCGTTGTTGGCCTGTACAATGCGGTCGTAGGCCTCGTCGGTAATCATTATGCCAATGCCGTCACGCGTGAACAGTTCGGCCAGCGCTGCGCCGTCGGTCGTTTTGGGAATCAAGTGTACGCGCTTAACACCTTTTTGACAGGCTTCAGCCGAGACACTCAGAACCGTCTTCAATAGCATTTCATCGACTTGCTTTGCGGTCTCTTGGGCTTCTCTGGCGCTAATCACTTTGCCTTCGGAGTGCGTATTGAGTGTAGGCAGTTCATTGCTAAAAAATAGCAATTTATCAGCTTGTATCGCCGTGGCCACCGCACCGGCTACCTCTTCGGTAGTGAGGTTAAACACTTCACCCGTACTAGAATAGCCCAGCGGCGGAATAACGGCAATATGCTGTTCTTCCAAATGTTTACTCAAAGCATCGGCGCGCACTTTGCGGATTTCGCCACTGAGTCCATAATCGACGCCATCGCGCACACCGAGGGGTTTGGCAATGATAAAATTGCCCGAAATGGTCTGTATGCTCGCTCCCTGCATGGGAGAATTGGCCAACCCCATAGATAAAATGGATTGAATTTGGATACCGTGAGCGCCAACGATTTCTTGAATTTTTCTTATGGTTCGCGCATCGGTAATGCGACGATTTTGGTGAAAATGCTGATTGTCCAAGCGCGAGTTGAGCGTGTGTCGCACGCCAAAAACCAACACGACTCGAACGCCTAGCGAATGCAACAAAGCGATATCGTGTAGCAGAGGCTTTAATACGCCCTGCGTTGTCTCATCATCCTGAATGCAAAACACAAAAGTCTTGCCGCGATGTTGATGAATGTAGGGTGCTGCTTGGCGGAAAAAATGAATAAATTGCGAGCTGTTTTTCATTAACGTCAATCCAAATGGTTGGGAGAAAGTGAATATAATGCAAAAAAATGCCGAATAAATCATCTCTTTTGTTATAATTTATCGACATGTGTTAAACCGGCAGAGGCCTAAATGTCAGCTAAGTTGTTGATGATAGATAATTATGATTCGTTTACTTACAACCTTGTTCAATATTTTTCTGAACTGGATTGCGAAGTTGTGGTACATCGAAATGACCAAATCACCCTCAATGCTATTCGCGAGTTAAACCCCGACTATATCGTCATCTCCCCCGGCCCTTGCACACCCAATGAAGCGGGCATTTCTTTGCAAGTCATCGAAAAACTCGGCGATGAATACCCCATTTTAGGCGTCTGTTTGGGACATCAGAGTATCGCTCAAGCGTTTGGTGGCAAGGTCGTTCATGCCGATGAGATTATGCACGGTAAAGTCAGTGAAATTATTCATGATGGCACGGGGCTTTATCAAGGCCTACCCTCCCCCTTATCAGTAACGCGTTACCATTCGTTGATCGCCGAAGATGATAGCTTGCCCGACTGTTTACAGGTAACCGCATGGGTGCGACGCGACGACGGTAGCAAAGGCGCAATTATGAGTTTCGCGCATCAACACCGACCAATTTATGGCGTGCAATATCACCCAGAATCCATTTTGACCATGCACGGCAAACAAATATTGAAGAACTTCTTAAATTTAAGCCAAAAAGACGTATAATGACACGTTATGAAGTTAATTGAAGTTAACTTAATTAAAACCCTCTTAGATAAATCGTATGCAATCACAATATGATCATCTCGTTAACGAGATAGTAAAAAGCAAAAAGGCTTCCGCCGAACAAGTACAGGAAGTACAAACGTCGGCCATGAAAAAGCGCAGCAGCTTCCCACGTCAGTTAGTCGCCGAAGGGCTGATTGGCGCTACCGATTTGATGATGATAAATTATCGCTACAGTTCAGCGCCAGTGATTGACATGGGTGAAGTGTTGCTGTCACAAGAGTTGATTTCCAAGGCCGATGAAAAAATGGTACGGAAGTACGTGGCCATACCGGTATTTGAGCGCGGTGGCCGTTTGTTTGTAGCGACTTTTGATCCTTTTGACAAAGTGGCTTTGGAGGCCTTCAAGTACACGGGAAACTTTTCTTCTGTCGAGCCGCTAATTGCCAATTTGGATCAGCTTGAGCAGATGGTCGAGGATATTTTTGCCGGTCGTGCCGATATCGATGACTTGTTTGCTCATGACGCCGAGGCCGATGAAGCGAATAAACAAAAAGAACTCGAAGAGTTATCCAAGCTCTTAATGGGGGGCGAACAGGAAGAAGAAGCACCTGTCGTTAAATACGTTTCAGAAATGTTGCTGGATGCCATTCGTACCGGTGCATCGGATTTGCACTTTGAGCCCTACGAACACACCTACCGCGTGCGCTTTCGCAAAGACGGCATTTTGCGCGAGGTCTCCAACCCACCGGCCAATATTACCCACCGCATCACCGCGCGTTTAAAAGTTATGTCTGGTATGGATATTGCCGAAAAACGTGTACCGCAAGATGGCCGTATCAAGCTACCGGTGAGTGACACCAAGGTCATTGATTTCCGTGTCAACACCTGTCCAACCTTGTGGGGCGAAAAAATTGTACTGCGTATTTTGGATTCCAGTGCGGCGAGCCTGAACATTGAAATGTTAGGCTTTTCTGACCAACAAAAAGCGCTTTATCTCGATGCGATTAAAAAACCACAGGGATTGGTATTAGTTACTGGACCGACGGGTTCGGGAAAAACCGTATCGCTCTATACAGGATTGAGTATTCTCAACCAACCTACGGTCAACATTTCAACGGCCGAAGACCCCGTAGAAATTACGTTACCGGGTATTAATCAGGTTAACATCATCGCCAAAACGGGGATGACCTTTGCCTCGGCACTGCGGGCTTTCTTGCGTCAAGATCCCGATATTATCATGGTCGGGGAGATTCGTGACTTAGAGACAGCGGAAATCGCAATCAAAGCCGCGCAAACGGGGCACATGGTACTTTCAACGCTGCACACCAACGATGTGCCACAGACTGTTCAGCGCTTGGCGAATATGGGGGTGCCACAATATAACGTGGCAGCAGCAGTCCAACTGATTATGGCACAGCGGCTAGTCAGGCGCTTGTGCCCGTCGTGTAAAACACGGGAGCGCGACTGGACGCCAGAAAAATTGGTCGGCTTAGGCTTTTCCGAGGCCGATGCCGAAGAGGTCAAGGTCTATGGCCCCAAAGGCTGCGAGCGTTGCGGTGGTCAAGGGTATAAAGGCCGTGCCGGCGTCTATCAGGTGGTGAAAATCACCCCTGAATTGTCCGAGATGATTATGCAGAAAGCGACCTCACTGGAATTGGCTGAACAATGTCAAAGAGAAGGCTTTTGGGATTTGCGCCAATCGGGCTTGGACAAGGTCAAGCAAGGGCTAACCAGTATCTCAGAAGTACTGCGTGTAACCGTTGATTAAATTGGGATAAGTAGAGATTAGTTAAGAAACAAGGAGAACAAAGATGGCAGTTATCAATAAAAAGGAAACCAAAACCTACGTTTGGCGGGGAAAGGACAAGGAAGGCAAAATCCGCAAGAATGAAATCCAAGCCGCCAATGAACAGCTGATTAGAAGTTATTTACAAAAGCAAGGTATTACACCACTCAGCGTATCAGAAAAGGCCAAGCCACTTTTTGAGTCTAAAGGGACGATAAAAACCAAACATATTGTCAGTTTTTCACGCCAAATGTCGACCATGCTAAAAGCTGGTATGGCAGTGACCAAGGCTTTGGATTTGGTCGCTTCAGGTATTATTAAACCGGTCTCCTTGCGAGAAATGATTGAAAATATCAAAGAGGACATTGAAGGTGGTAGTAGCTTTTCCGATGCATTAGGTAAATATCCCGTACAATTTAACGACCTCTATATCTCCTTGATACGCTCTGGTGAAGATGCCGGTGTGCTTGAAGGCACGATGGATAAGATTGCCACCAATATGGAAAAATCTGAAACCGTCAAGAAAAAAGTCAAAAAAGCTATGACCTACCCTATCATGGTCATTGTTGCGGCGATTATTGTAACGGCTATTTTGTTAGTTAAAGTCATCCCTGTCTTTGAAGGGTTTTTCCAGTCGTTCGGTGCCGAATTGCCAGCCATTACTAAGATGGTTGTCGCCATATCAAAGGCATTGCGGGAATGGGGCTATTTAATTCCATTGGGTTTGGGTGTTCTAATTTACATTTTCTTGTATGTGAAGAAACGTAACCGACAGTTTCAGCGCAACGTCAACAAATTCTCATTTAAAATCCCTATTGTCGGTGGGATATTGAAGTTGGGGGCGATGGCGCGCTTTGCCAGAACGCTGTCGGTTTTATTTGATTCGGGCGTGCCTCTAGTGAAAGGTTTGAAGGCAACTGCACCTGCAACGGGTAGTGTAATTTACGAAGAGGCAACGAATACTATCACCAAAGATGTAGAAAATGGTGCACAACTCAATTTCGCCATGCAAAATACCGAACGCTTTGAACCCTTCGCTATTCAAATGGTAGGCATCGGTGAGGAATCAGGTAATTTAGGAGAAATGCTAGCCAATGTCGCCAACTTTTACGAAGAAGAGCTAGACTATCGCATTGACAACTTGACCACTATGATTGAACCCCTGATTATCGGTTTCTTGGCGGGGGTTGTTGGTACGTTAGTTGTTGCCATGTACATGCCAATCTTTATGCTCGGCGACGTGGTTGGTTAATCATGGTGACTTTCATTGACAATTTTACTCAATTACCACTACCGTTTTTAGCGGTGGTGGTTTTTATCTTTGCCCTACTGGTGGGTAGTTTCTTAAACGTCGTGATTTATCGCCTGCCAATTATTATGGAGCGCGATTTCCGTGCTCAGGCGCGCGAAATCTTGGAATTGGAAGCTGTAGAAGAAGCACCCTTTACACTGACCAAGCCGCGTTCGCGTTGCCGCGAATGCCAACGCATGGTACACGCCACGGAAAACATCCCGGTGATTAGCTATCTGCTAATGAAAGGTCGCTGTCGCGGTTGTGGCACGAAAATTTCTATTTTTTATCCGCTGGTTGAATTATTCACGGCCTGTTTGGCGACCTTTGTGTTTTTGCACTTTGGCGCTAACCTACAGGGGCTGTGTGCAGTTTTTTTCGTTTTTGCTTTGATTGCCTTAGCCGGCGTTGATTTGAAATGCCAATTATTGCCGGACAATATCACCTTGCCATTGATGTGGGCGGGGATTTTACTGGGCTTTTGGCAAGTGTTTTTGCCGCTAGAGACGGCTGTTTTGGGCGCAGTGATTGCTTATCTGTCACTGTGGTCGATTGCGCAGTTGTTTATTCTGCTATTCAAAAAAGAAGGCATGGGTATGGGCGATGCCAAGTTGTTGGCGGCCATTTTTGCTTGGGTGCACATTCAATACTTCCCTATGGTGTTGGTGTTGGCCTGCGTCATTGGCGTAGTGGTGACCGTTGTTCAACGCACTATCAGCGGCGAGCAAATGCGCGACAATCCGTTGCCTTTCGGACCTTATTTGGCTTTGGCCGGCTTGATAGCCATGCTTTACGGCGCCGAAATCACTAAAGCGTACTCGCGTTGGTTAATGGGGTAGCGCTAGACGATGTCGCGTGCTTTGATAGTCGGATTGACAGGCGGTATTGCCTCGGGTAAAACGACGGTGGCCAATTACTTGGCGGCTCAAGGCGCGCACCTCATTGATACCGATATCATCGCTCGCGAGGTAGTCGCTCCCAATGCACCAACCACTTTGGCGATTGTCGACCTCTTGGGGGCTGATTGCCTGTTACCCGACGGCAACCTCAATCGCGCCCATATCAAACAGCGCATTTTCAACGATGACATTCTCAAAGACCAATACGAAGCCATTATCCTGCCAGCTATTCGACAAGCGACTTTGGCGGCGTTAGATAGCGTGCCGGTTGTGGCTTGTTATGCCGTTTTGATTGTGCCACTGTTGTTTGAAAAAGGGTTAGATAAATACTGCGATTACACAGTTTGCGTGGATTTGCCGGTTGAAGAACAGATTCATCGCGCTATTGCCAGAAAGCCCGATGACGAAGCCGTCATTCGGCAAATTATCGCTGCCCAAATGCCACGCCAAGAACGCAATGCCCATGCCGATAGCTTGATTGACAATCACGTTGGAATTGCGCAGCTGCATGCCCAACTTGACGAACTGCACCAACTTTTGCTTCACAAACAAGCAACACTCAAAAAACTTCTCAACTAGGATAATTGCCTTATGAATACCTTATTTCTTTCGTACCTACGGGACAGCGTTTCTGCTAGCCGTTTGGTGCGTTTTTTTCTGACTTTTTCACTTTTTGGATTATTTATGACAACAACTTATGCAACCACCAACGACTCCGTAATCAAAAGCGCTAACGACCAACGCGACTATGCTTATTCCGAATTACCCAACGGCTTTAAGCTACTGGTTATTTCTGACAAAGACGCTCAACGCGCGGCGGCGGCAGTGGATGTGGGCGTGGGGAGTTCGGCCGACCCCGATGAATTCCTCGGCCTTGCCCACTTTTTGGAGCACATGTTGTTTTTGGGTACCGACCAATACCCCGACCCCGACGATTACATCAACTATATCAGCGACCACGGCGGCAACCACAACGCCTACACGGCCTTTGACCACACCAATTACTTTTTTGACATCGACCCCAAACATCTGCACGAAGGCTTAAAGCGTTTCTCACGCTTTTTCGTTGCTCCAACGATGTCGGAAAAATACGTCTCGCGCGAGCGCAACGCCGTCAATTCCGAATTCCAATCAAAATTGCGCGAAGACGGTTGGCGCAATATGGACGTGCTCAAACAGGCGATTAACCCTAAGCACCCGTATTCGCGCTTTAATGTTGGTAATTTAAACACCTTACCCGAAGACACCGTTCGGCCGGCTTTGCTCGATTTTTACCAACAGCACTATTCTTCCGACCGCATGAGCGCCGTCATTATCGGCCGCGAAAGCACAGACACGCTACTCAAATGGGGCGAGGCGCTGTTTGCCGATGTTCCCAAACGTCAAGTTGCCGATACGGCAATCAACACCACGCTATTTGACGGTATCAAACTGCCGTTAAGCATTAAGAGCCAGTCGATTAAAAATGAGAAAAACCTCAGTGTTTACTTCCAGTTCCCCTATCAATTGGACAACGAATACAGCAAATCGCTGGGCTATTTATCGTATATTTTGGGTTACGAGGGCGAAGGCAGTTTGCTCGCAACATTAAAGCAACTGGATTACGCTAGCGAACTTTACGCTGGCGCCGGCCACCGCATCGGCAACGAAACGAGCTTTGAGATTGGTGTGCAGCTCACCGATAAAGGCTACGCTAACACCGACAAAGTGCTAGCCGTCGTGTTTGCTTATTTGGACTTGCTACGTCAAGACGACAAGGGCGAGCCTCGCTATCAAGAAATTGCCGCCGTGGCGAAAACGGCGTTCCGTTTTAAGGAAAAAGGCAATGCCATGCACGAAGTATCCTCTCTCAGCCGGCGTTTAAACCGCTTCCCCATCAAGGACGTACAAGCACTCAATGCCACCTTTAGCGGCTATGACAAACAACAAATTGATGCGTATTTGGCGCAAATGGTACCGGCACAAGCGGTGGTGCAACTCAACGCCCCCGATATTACCAGCGAAGAAAAAACGCACTATTTCAAAGTACCTTTTGCCACTCAATCGCTTGACGTAAAACAGATGACAGCGCTGGCTGAGGCCGACAAAGCCTTAGTCAAGACCATGCATTTGCCCAAACTCAACCCATTTATTGCCGACAATTTCGAATTGCAACAAGTTAACGTCAATGAAAAGCACGAGCAATTAACCAGCGGCATCGATTTGTATTACAAAAATGATAGCCGCTTCCCTGTGCCTCGCGCCAGTGTACAGATTGCCATGCAACCAGTGGCCGAGTTGTCGATACAAGACAAAACGGCGATGAGTTTACTGGCAGCCCTAATCGATGAGCAATTGACGGCGGCGCTATACGATGCCAGCATTGCCGGTGTCAACGCCGATATTGTCGCCGGCGAGCGCTCTATCGTCATTTCACTGGAAGGCTATCAACAAAAAATGCCGGTGCTATTGGGTATTATTTTAAAGCAAATACAAGGCGTAACAGTTGACTCGCCAACCTTTGCACGCGTCAAAGACAATTACCGTCAAGACTTGCAAAATGCCGGCACTAAGATGCCGTATTTGCAGACGTTTACCTATTTGAATGCCGCCGTTGTTGAAGATGCCACACTGCCCAGCGAGCGTCTCGCAGTGCTAGATAGCATTGATGAGAAAGCCTTGAAAGCCTTTGCCGACAAAGCTCTTGCGTCAATGGCGGTTCGCATGTTGGTTTATGGCAACAACAGCTATACCGAAGCCGAGGCTTTGGCGACCCAAATCAGCACCACGCTCAAAGACACGGCTTTCGATAAGCCTTGGGTAAGTAATGGCGCTAAGGTATTGACGGATAATGTCGAGACTCGTTTTGACGTTGCCCACGACGACAACGCCATAAGTTACTATTTGCAAGGCGACAAAGGTCACGCCGCTCGCGCCGAAGTCGGGTTGCTCGCCAAAATGCTAGAGCCAGAATTTTTCACACAATTGCGCACCGAAAAACAGTTGGGCTATGTAGTATTTGCCTACGCCAGACCGACTTACCAACAAGCCGGCTTGGCCTTTACGGTGCAGTCACCGGTGGCCGGTGCTGATGAATTAGAGCAGCACATTATTAGCTTCAACGAACAATTCGCTAAATCTCTCAGTGGATTGACTGAGGAAGCCTTTGCCGAAGTCAAAACCATACTCAAAGCGGAATTGTTGCAAAAGCCCAACGACTTGATGTCGGCCACCGGCCAGTATTGGTCAGATATTTTGACGACCGACAGCACGGCATCGAGCCGAGCCGCCATTGCCAAGGCCATTGATGCCGTTGAGCGCGAAGCGTTTATTGAGAAAATGCAAGCGTTGCTGACATCGGCTAAACATGCAGCGATTAAGGCCGTGCCTAAAAAGTAGTATCAGTGTTGCAAGGATAACATATTGTTTTTTGGCGTAGAGGCAGGGCGCGCCCTGTCTCTACCATATTAAAGAAATAGGTTATGTTGTTGGTTCAGCATAATCTAATACTGCCAACACCTCGTGCTCGTCGGGAAAATCGCGCAGCAATTGTTGGTAGTGAACACTAGACAGCTTGACGGTTGCCAAAGCGTTGCCGTGTTCATCGTAGCTTTCTTTGACGATAATGTCTTCTTCAAAGAGGCGAGCGCGTAGCTTGGCGCATCGCGGAGGAATGACGAGTTGGCCTTCTAGCATCTCGCCATAAAAATATTTCAGCACAGCATCGGATAACAAATCCATGCCCGCCCCCGTTAATGACGACACAAAAACGGCACTGACCTCACCGTCGTTTTTAATCACTTGCGGCGCTTGGCCGGTCAAATCAATTTTGTTGTAAACGCGGATAGTCGGCACTTCGTCAGCACCAATTTCTTTTAAAATATCCAGTACGTTGCGCTCTCTTTCCAAGTGTTCGGGGTCGGCGCTGTCGATGACGTGCAGCAACAAATCGGCTTCTACGGTTTCTTGTAGCGTCGATTTAAACGCCGCCACCAATTCGTGAGGCAGGTTACTGACAAAGCCGACCGTATCGGTGAGTAAGACTTCGTCGTTGCCGCTGTCTTTGAGCTTTCGTAGCGTGGTGTCAAGGGTGGCGAATAGTTGGTCTTGGGCATAAACTTCGGCATCAGTAAGCAAATTAAACAGCGTGGATTTGCCGGCATTGGTATAGCCGACAATGGCCACCACCGGAAAGCCTTTGCGCTTGCGGCCTGAGCGCACTAAGGAGCGCTGGGCGATGACTTTGTCTAGGCGTTTGCCGATTTGCTTGATGCGAGCGCCGAGTAGCCGGCGGTCGGTTTCCAATTGCGTTTCGCCGGGGCCGCGCAGGCCGATGCCGCCTTTTTGCCGCTCTAAGTGCGTCCAACCGCGTATTAAACGCGTTGACAGATGGCGCAATTGCGCCAATTCGACTTGTAGCTTACCCTCGTGCGAGCGCGCGCGCTGGGCAAAAATATCTAAAATCAAGCCGGTGCGGTCGAGCACCCGACATTGAAATAATGCCTCTAAATTGCGCTCTTGCGATGGTGACAGCGTAGCATTAAACATCACCAACTCGATGTTTTGCGCTTGAATGTGTTGTTGGATTTCTTCGGCTTTGCCTTTGCCAATAAGATACTTAGGCTCGGCAATTTTGCGGATAATGTGCAGACTATCGACGATGGTAGCACCGGCGGAGCGCGCCAGTTCTTTAAACTCGTGTTGGTCGGCCTCACTCAATAAAAAGTCCAGCGAGACCTGCACTAACAATGCGGTTTCGCCAGATTGGGGACGTTCAAACAAGGGGGAAAACCTCTAAGTATGCCGATTGGCTAGGTGACAAATAGCGACAGCGCGGCTGAAATATCTGCTTTTCGGATATTTCAGCAACGCTTGGGAAGGTGCTGTACAAAGAAAAATTAAACATCACCCTCGGAAGTTTCGGCGGTGCTTTGCTGAGGTGCTTCACCTACTTCCACGCCCTCTTCAGCTTTGGGTGCATCGCGGTGTATTTTGACCGGTTGCGAAGGCACAATCGTAGAGATGGCGTGCTTGTAAATCATTTGGCTCGTGTTGTTCTTCAACAAAACCACAAACTGGTCAAACGATTCGATTTGTCCTTGTAATTTAATGCCGTTCATCAAAAAGATAGAAACGGGGATGCGCTCTTTGCGCAAAATATTGAGGTAGGGGTCTTGTAAAGATTGTGATGCCATCTGAGTTCACCTAAATGTATTTATACTGTCTGTGTAAGGCCTTTGAAAAAGCGGGCGGCATCTTCAAAAGTTCCTTGATGATTGTTTATTCATGTTGCCGACACATTATCGCCAATTTCTAATGATTTGTCACGTAGATTTATGTGGCTTATGTTAATTAATTGACACGGTTTTACTTTACAGTTTCGCTTATAATACCGGCCTTATCAGTTTCACATTAACTATAATGAAGCCCTTTACTGTGATTTCACGTTTACGACACCTAAGACGCCAGACGTCTTTGGCCATACTCTCTTTCTGCATGACGGGCGTTGCAGTGGCACAAACTGTGCCCGCTGAAGTCGAAGACATGCTGGAGCGCACCGCCATCGCGCGCGAAAATATCAGCCTATGGGTTGCGCCAGTCGATACTGGCGTGCCGATTGTCGAATGGAACAGCGACGTGCCGCGACGACCGGCTTCGGTGACTAAGGTCATCACAACCGGCATCGGTCTGTTGTTACTGGGAGAAAACTATTGTTGGCGCACCGAATTTTCCACCAATGGCAGCATCCACAACGGCGTGCTGAAAGGCGACTTATTTATCAAAGCGTATGGCAACCCGTACCTAGTCGAAGAAGATATGCGCGCCATGGTAGCGGCTTTGCGCCAGCGAGGCATTTCGCGCATTGAAGGCCGAGTGGCACTGGATCGCTCTTACTACGCCAAACAAACCCAAATGCAAAACCCCGACGCCTTTGACGGCCACGGCATGGAGCCATACAACGCCATCCCCAGCGCCCTAAGCATCAATTTTCGCACCGTCAAAGTCAATTTTGAAGTCAAAGGCGGCGGCGTGCGCGTCACCACCACGCCGCCCTTGAAAAATCTTGTCATCGACAACCAAATGACGCTAAATAAACGCAAACGCTGTCGCGGCAAAAAAGCCTTTGCGCCGCAATTAGAGCTACACCGGCCTAGTCACACACTGACGGTGCGCGGCAGTATGTCGCGCCGATGCAGCAAACAACAAGTGACGCGCGTTATCGGCGATGCCGGCGATTTGTTTTTCGCGCATTTTAAGCGCGCTTGGGAGGCAGCCGGCGGCACGATGAATAATACTTGGGTCTATGGTCACGCTGGTGGTCCGACGACCTTGCTATACGAAGGGGTGTCTCAGCCGCTACACGAGCAAATTGCGGCGATGAACAAACTGAGCAATAACCTCATGACGCGACAGCTATTTTTAACCATCGGCGCAGAGCTTACTGAGCCACCGGCCACCACATCTAAAGGCCGAGGCGTGGTCATTCAGCGCTTGAAAAAATTCGGTATTGATACTCGCGATTTGGTGATTGAAAATGGCTCTGGCCTGTCGCGGCGCACGCAATTGACCGCGACGCAATTGGGGCAATTTATGGTAGCCATGCAATATACGCCGGTGGCATCATATTTTGAACGCTCGCTATCCATTGCTGGCGTTGATGGCACGTTGAAGCGCCGCTTGCGCGGCACACCATTAGCCGGTAATGCCGTTGGTAAAACCGGCACGTTAAAAGGCGTTAAGTCCTTGGTGGGGTATCTCACTAGCGCCAGCGGTAGAAAGTTTGTTTATGTGGTCTTGCTCAACGGCAGAAAAGCCAAAACCGGCCGGCCGCTAATGGATGAATTAATGCAGTGGATTTATCACTCATATTAGGGTGCTGAACCGTACCCTGCGAGCCAAAAGCGCCTCCAACCTCGTAGGGGCAAGCCAAACTGTAGTAGGCTATCGAAAGCTAAATGAAACATTGTTTGTTAGTGCCATGCGGTTTGGCCTTGTTATCGTTTTAATCTGCTAAATTATCAATTATCTGTTGAGACAATCCCGTGTGCTCTACAATAAAGGCATCGGGCATACCGGCTTGTTTCAAACTTTTAGCTATGGCTATTTTTTCTTCTTTTCTGCCCTCAAATTTGCCGTCATCAAAACTACCGCCAATAAGGCTTCTATCATGTTGTAACTGTGAAATATAGCGCTCGTATTGTTTGCGATCTTCGTCATTGAGGCACATAACATTCCAATTCTTTTGCGCTTTTTTGATGCCTTTGGCGCTAAACTCGTCTTTGATTTTGCTATTTTTAAAAAAGTAAATCCACTCGTCCAACGTGTCTTTGGTCTCATCGTCAAAATTATTGACTTTCAACAAGTAAATCTCAGGATAAATATCCGAAATTTTTTCCTTACCCAGCGTGATTTTTTGTCGCTCAGACAACTGCAAAATGTCGTTTTGATGAATGCCTGTAAATTCAGTAACACCTTTGTAAACATAATCTTTACCTTGACCCAATTCAAAATAGACAATGTGAACGGCAATGACTTTTTTGACGTTGACATATTTATCCCCTTTCTTGAGATTGTCGGTGATGACTTTGGAAACGCCAAATAGGATGCGATAAAAATAATCGCTTTCAAAGTTATTTTGAATTTCGATGATAATTTGTTCGCCCTTGTGATTTTCAACCAGTAAATCGACCTTATTGGTTTTGCTTACCGCGGTTTCGGCATTAAGCTCCGATAAAAAGCCCGATAAAATATCAAAATCAGTTTTGTCGCGCAGTAAGCATTTTATCGCCCAGTCAAAGCGAATGTGAGTGTCGTAAATCATGATAAGTGTATTTTCAATAGGGTGGAATAGCATTTTAACCTAAAAAATGCTATTGACATAAACTTATCATACAAGGGCGTGTCCCTACGGCGTTAACTGCATTTTGTAGATTTAACGAAGAGAGGTCGCTACTCAAAATAGGCACAACATTAACTGAATGAAAATTCACATTACCCTATGAGGGCAAATGAATGACTGGTAATGTCGTTGCAAAATAAAAATTTGGCAAAAAAATCAATTTAACCATTGAAAAAAAAAAAAATAGAATAATATCCGCATGTACTAGATTTGTTACATTAACTGTTAATTTTATAAAGGTGAATATTATGTCGAATTTGAAATCTACTCCCGATCATCCCATTTTTAAACGGTCATTGCTTTCGGCTTTGGTTGCGACTTTGGGTACTTACACAACCGTCAGCTACGCCCTACCCGGTGAAACGCGAATTGATTGTAAAAAAACACCTGAGAAATGTCTTAATTTGTCAACACCTACTGATGTTGGGCTTTACAACGACCTCAATACGGCCAATAGCGCCACACAAAATTTTGGCAACACGATGCCAGTTGCCCAACCTCGTACCAATAGAAGCACTACACAAACGCTGCTTGACGATGTAAATAGTGGCATGCTCCCATCAACCAACGAAACACAACAAATTGCCACAGCAGCAGATAAAGCCAAAGCGAAAGCCGATGCAGAACAAACTAATGGCAACGGCAAGGGCACGCCGACCAATCCAACAGCATTAAACGAACTGAAACAATTAAAAGCGCAAAATACCCGACTAGCCAACGCTTATCAAGCCGCTAAACTTGACCAAGCAAAAGCCCATTGGGATGACTTGTATAAACGGCAATACACCGATGCTGATGTCAACGAACGAAAAACACAGTTAGACAACAATGTAGCAGAAATGCAAGCCCTTCGTTCACAACTCAGTCTCAGCGGCGCTGATGCAACCGCTACTACTCCCGTGACAGCCGATGATACGAGCATCACAACAGCCATTAACACCGACATTGAGGCATTTAAAGCCAGCAATACACAGACCGTCAACAATAAAATCGCCGAGCTTGAGCACCAAGTAGAAGTCACCAAGTCAAGCGTCAATAACTTCACATTGGAATACAACAACTTGGTCAGAAAAATCAAGAAAAATAGCCAAGTGCTTAATGCTCATAATTTCAAGCCCACGGAAAGAAACAAAGATCAAGTCGCGCATGGAAAAAAACAACTCAATCAATGGAAAGCCGATGCTGAAAAAGCCCGCACACAGGCCAACATTTACTTGAGAAAGCTCAACCAAGATCAAAAAGCGCTAGAGTATGCAAAAATTGAAAAATTCCACTACGACGGCAAAAAAGATACTTACGGTAATGCCAAATCCGGCTTAGACCAAGCCTATGTTGGCGTTGTGCCCAAGCAACTCGACAAAACGCCATTGCAAGAAGCCTACGATGAATTGATGGCAATACTCAATCAACCCATTCAGCCACCACAAAAAGTGGGCGGTGAATATCGCGGCTTTTTCTCCACTATCGGCGACGATAAAAATTCAGCCGAGTTTGATTACACTGAATTAGAAGAAGACGGGGATTTAACCGATAAGAGCAAACGCAATGCCACGCTCATTACACACTTTGGTGGCAGTGACGAGGGTATGAAGAATGAAGACTTAATGACCGGCGATAAAGACCATTTTGGCGATTATCAGCATGTCGCCATGGGCGAGTGGTCAAGCCCCGGTAATGAATTTAGCTACACCAGTGACAAAGGCAATAAAAAAGTTCACCCTGCCGATAAAGGCTATTGGATTTTAGGTAAGCCTACGAAAACCCTGCCCAAGAAAGGTAGTGCCAACTACGCTGGTGAAGTGGCCGGCCATGCCGTCAACGACCAAGGCGTTAGAGCCGTTGATGGCAACATTCACCTCAAAGCGCACTTTGATGACAAGACGATGTCGGGCAACATGTCGGTTGATTACAGCGACAACGGCGAATCGTTTGCCGATCTAAAGCTGAAAAATGGAAAAATTGATTTATCTCAAGAGGAGAATGTACCTGAGCAATTAAAAGGCAAGGATTTCACGACATTTTTTGAAGCAGACTTAGCCACAACCGATGGACAAAAAAATTACCACTCCGATATTGTCGGTGCATTTTACGGCGATGATGCCAGTGAAATGGGCGGTACTTGGGAACTTGATGTGGATAAAGGCAATGCCTCTGGTGTTTTCCGCGCCAAAACGGTTAAGCCGCAGCCCACGGGTGAGTTCCGAGGGATGTTTTCCACTATCGGTGAAGAAAAACGTTCTGCTGAATTTGATTATGTCGAGTTAGAGAAAAATGGAGATTTAAAAGATAGTACAAAACGTGATGCAAAATTGGTTACGCGATTTGGTGAGCACGGTTTGGAAGATGACACCGTCACCACTGGCAATAAAGACCATTACGGCAGTTACGAATACGTAGCGATGGGCAAATGGTCAAGCCCTGATAACGAATATACCTATCACAGTGACCACAAAGGTAAACAGACTGTCTCTGCCGATGAAGGTTATTGGGTTCTTGGTAAGCCGACCAAAGCACTACCGAAAATGGGACAAGCCAGTTTCAAAGGTGAGGTCTTAGGTCACGCTGTCAATGATAGTGGGGATATTGACAATCTTGAAGGAGAAATTGGCTTAAAAGCGGATTTTGAAACCAAACGTATCGCGGGCACAATGGACGTTGACTACGCTAGTGGTGGTGACTTTACTACGGTTGAATTTAGTCATGGCAATATTGGTGTTTCCAAAGATAATGAAGAGGATGAGCTTCCTGACGCATTAGCAGACAAGGATTTCTCGACATTCTTTAGTGCTGACTGGCGGAGACAGGGCGATTCAGAGTATCATGGGGATATTGTCGGTACTTTTTATGGTGATGATGCTAGCGAAGTCGGTGGTGCATGGGCTTTGTATCCCAACGTTTCACAGACAAGTGGTAGTGCCTCAGGTATTTTCCGAGCCAAACAAACCAATAAAAAAGATAATTTAATCCCCGATGATCCCAATAAAATCATCTATAACTGGGGAGGTGCCATTGCTGTAACAGCCTCGGGTAGCAACGCACCAATTAACACAGGTTCTTCATCTAATGTTGGTGACGCCCCAATCGCTAATGGCAAAGCCAACATTTATAATCGATACGAAAATAAATCTGAAAATGTTGCACTAAGTTACGGCGATTATCAATATGCCGCTTGGGGAAATTGGGAAACAGACTACGGCAATAATAGCCACGGCTTTAAGCAAGTCGTTTACGGTCAACTCACCCCTGAATTGCCACGTACAGGCTCTGCGGATTACAAAGGAGAGTTACACGGTAGTTTGTATAAAAATAATAGTGTTGACAGTAATTCTATTACTGGCGATGTCAACCTTACCGCAAATTTTGCTGATAGAAAACTATCGGGTAGTTTAGAGATAAAACACAACGGTAACAATTGGGCAACAGCACAAGTTCACCCTGACAGACTTTCTCACAGTGGCGAATACCGTACCGATGTCTCTTTAGATAAGGGTACAGGCAGACTAAGAGGCTTTTTCTTTGGCAAAGATGCCGCTGAAACAGGTGGCGCATTCAACATTGATAAAGAGACGCCAAATGGTCATGAGTGGATTAACGGCACTTACCGCGCCAAAAAACAATAACCCAACAGGAGAAAAACAATGAAAAAAGTATTACTTAGTACATTAATCGGCTTATCTTTTGTGGGTTATGCCCAAAACAGCAACGAAACGCTACAACAAGCCACGGCACTACTCAACCGTGGTCAACCGGCGCAGGCCTACCAACTGCTACAGCAAGGCTACCAAGCCGACAAAGCCGGCAACCAAGAATTGTTTTTACTCGGCATGGCGGCCAAGGGCGCAGGCAACAAAGCCGCCGCCAAAGGCTATTTCGAGCAATTACTGGCGCGCGACCCTAGTGCCGCGCGTGTGAAGTTAGAGCTTGCCGAAACCGTGTTTCAACAAGGCGACAAGCAATACGCGCGCAATTTGTTGCTAGACGTCAAAAAAATGAACCCACCGCAGGGCGTGTTACAAAACATCAATGGTTTTATCGCCCAAATTGACAATCCCAACGTACAGACCTCAAGAAGTGGTGTGTCTTGGAATTTTTGGGGCGAAGTCGGCTTTATGGTCGATAGCAACGCCAATGCCGCGCCGGCGATTGATACGGTGACGATGTATAAAATTCCCTTTGACCTCTCCGATGATGCCAAGGAAACCAACGATACAGCAAAAGTCGTGAAATTGGGAGTGAGTAACGCCGTTGCCTTGGGTAAAAATGCCAGTTGGCAGACGCAGTTATCAATGCACTGGCAGGACTACACCGATTTGTCTAGTTTGGATTCGCTACAACTAAGTTTGCAAACTGGGCCGAGTTTTGCGCTATCCAATCAAACCACGTTGAGCCTGCCCGTCACCGCCAACCGCGTCAAATTTGGCCACGGTGAACCGTATTATTACTATGGCTATGGCATTTCGCCGCGTTTGAATTACCGCGTTTCGCCACAGTTACGCCTCAACTTGGCCGGCACGGTCGCCAACCGCAACTATCGCAGCGATAGCAAGCCCAATGTAAAAACATTGACATTAACGCCATCGTTGCAATACGCAGTTTCAAAACAAGGTGTCTTGGGCGCGGGATTGACGTTGGGGCGAGAAAGTTCGGATAACGACTTTGATAGTAACCGTTCATTAGGCATTTACGGTAATTACCGGCATCAATTTAATGACAGTTTAATGGCCTCATTCTCCTTAGGATACGAAGGGCAAAATTATGACGATAACGAGCCAGCCTTTAGCGATAAACGCAAAGACAAGCTATTTAATGTTGGAGTGAGTGTCAGTAAACGCATTGCCCCCATTGACGCCGATATTAGCCTGTCGGTCAGCCATACGAAAAATAACAGTAACTTGCCGCTTTACGATTACAAAAGAACGCAAACGTATTTGAGTATTAACAAACAATTCTAGCTGGCTGTTTCATTTATTCAATCACGTAGGGACAGGTCGTGACCTGTCCCTACGTGATTGTCATTCGCAGCTTAAACCATCACCCCCCACCAAACGCACTTCCGGCGTAATTTCAATACCAAACTGCGCTTTGACCCCGGCCATCATTTCCTGTGCTAGTGCATAAATGTCGCGACCGTGCGCGCCGCCGCGATTGATGAGAATTAAGGCGTGCTTTTCATAAACACCAGCGCCGCTGTCGCGCTGTGCGCCCTTAAAGCCGGCCGTTTCCAGCAACCACGCCGCCGGCACTTTGACGCTATCAGCATCAATGTCGAAAAATGGCATATCGGGGTAGCGTTCTTGTAATGTTTTCAACTGGGTGCGGGCAATCACGGGATTTTTGAAAAAACTGCCGGCATTGGGGAGTTTTTCAGGATCGGGGAGCTTGCTTTGCCGCACGGCAACAACGCGCTCCAGCAGGGCTTTAGGCGTCAAGGTTTCGCCATCATCGCCACTGAGGCCGCGATAAGTCAATATCGGCGTAAATTGCCGGCTCAACCGTAAAGTCACTGCGATAATCACGTAGCGCTGACGGTTTTCAGGACGCTTAAAAATGCTGTCGCGGTAGCCAAATTCACAGGCCGACCTCTCCAAGGTCTGTATTTGCTGATGTTGTAAATCAAAGACTTCGACACTGTCGATAAAATCGGCAATTTCCACACCGTAAGCACCGATATTCTGAACGGGTGCAGCGCCAACGGTACCGGGAATTAAGGCCAAATTCTCCAAACCGTAATACCCCTTGGCGCTCATCTCACAGACGATATTGTGCCAATTTTCGCCGGCGCTGAGTTTAACGCGCACCGTGTCGGTGTCCTCCTCCAACACCTCACGCCCCATAAGCCGGTTAACGACCACCGTACCGTCGTAATCGTCGGCAAACAAGACGTTAGAGCCACTGCCCAGCACAATAAGCGGCTGGCGTTGCCGTGACAATTCAGGCAACTGGTCGCGGCAGTGCAATTCAAATAGTGCCGTGGCGTTGGCATGGGTTTTAAACGAAGTGTAGGGGTGTAAATCGATTGGCATTGAAGTCATTCCGTTAAGTAATTCCGTATTTTTTTAATTTATAGCGCAAGGTGCGCAAGCTGATGCCCAAATGGTCGGCCGTTTGTTGTCGGTTGTGCTGGTGAATGTCTAGGGCGGCTCGTAAAATTTGGGTTTCCACCTCAGCCATATAGCCGTCTAAATCGGTGATAGCTTCAACCGCTGGCTGTGCCGGCATGGCGGGCATGTCGACAGACGACGACAGCGTCGAGGCCGGCACGTCGGGTTCGCTAGGCGTAGGAAAAGACGTTGTGGCGGCTGAAGATGCGGTAACAGATGGGATACTGGCCGGCTCTGAAAGCGTGCCGGCATGACCTAAAAACAAGTCGTTATCATCATCGACAAAAAAGTCATCGCCGTCGGAGAGGTCGATGCTCAATTCCTGTTCGTCTTCCATCACACGGTTGGAAAAGTGAATGTCATCGGCGAGTAGCGTGTTGCCCTCGCAAAACGTCACCGCGCGCTCCAAGACGTTTTCTAACTCGCGGACGTTGCCGGGGAAGTCGTAATTCGACAGTTTTTCCAGTGCCGAAGCGTCGAGCGCAAAGGGTTCGGCATTATGCGCCTTGGCCATTTTTCCTAAAATAAATTTCGTCAATACTTCGATGTCACCTTGACGCTTGCGCAGCGGCGGCATACTCAGCGAGATGACGTTGAGGCGATAGTATAAATCCTCACGGAATAAGTTTTCATTGACCAATTTGCTTAAATTTTTGTGGGTGGCCGACAGGATGCGAACATCAACGGCAATTTCGCGGTCGCCACCAATGGGGCGAATGGCGCGCTCTTGAATGGCGCGCAACAGTTTGACTTGCATGGACAACGGCAAGTCGGCGACTTCGTCCAAAAATAGCGTGCCACCGTTGGCGGCGACAAACAAGCCGTCGTGGTCGCTATTCGCGCCAGTAAACGCGCCTTTTTTGTAGCCAAAAAACTCACTTTCCACCAAGTTTTCGGGAATTGCCCCACAGTTGACCGGCACGAAGGCATTGTCGCAACGCGCCGACTTTTCGTGGATACTGCGGGCGACGATTTCTTTACCAGTACCGGATTCACCTTGGATAAAAACGGGGGCTTGCGAACGCGCCAACTTAACAATCACTTCGCCAAGTTTCTTCATCACCGGCGATTCGCCAATTAAATCCACGCCGGCTTTGTTGCCACAAGGGGAGTCGGCTTTTTTGTCGTTGCTGCCAGCTTTGCCACTGAGTTTGAGCGCCGCCTTTGCCATAGCGCGCAACTGCTTCAAATCAAAGGGTTTATTGACAAAATCAAAAGCGCCTTTTTTCAATGACTCTACCGCCAACTCGACATTGCCGTGAGCGGTAATGACGCACACGGGCACTTGTGCATAGTGTTTTTGGATATGCGCCACCAAGTCCAAGCCGTTACCGTCGGGCAAGCGCATGTCGGTGATACAAAAATCAATCTCGTCAACGTGTTTTTTTAACAGTCGAATGGCATCTTTGACGGCCGGTGCCAGTATGCAGTCAATCCCCAAACTGGCGAATGCCATTTCAATCAGTTCACGGATGTCTTGCTCATCGTCAACAATGAGCGCCGTTGCGTTTATCTTCGTCATAGCCGTATGCTCCCCATAATGTCCTTAAAATGCCCCTGTTATTATAACAAAAGGCGAAGTAATACCAATTCTGAAAAATAACTTATCGTGGCTAGCGTGCTCCTTACTCCACGCCTTCTTGGTCTTCTTGCTGAGAAAAATGCGCCGCCGTCGTAATGCGAAAACAAGCCCCTGAAACCGCCACCTCGCCATCTTTGCGCAGCGGGAAATAGTTAATTTTGGCGTTGTTGGCGCTACACAGCTCGCGCACTAAGTACAGTCCCAAGCCAGAGCCGTTGCCGGCAGTGTAAAATGGCTCGAAAATGTGCCCGACTCGGTCTTCGGGAACGCCGTGGCCGTTGTCCATAATGTCGATATAGATTTGACGCTTGGTGGCCGATAAACTGTATTGTATGGTCAGCGCTAAAGACGCCGCATCGGCGTATTTAATGGCGTTTTGCAACAGATTCCAAATGATTTGTTCCAGCTGGCCGGTGTCAAAATAGAAATATAAGTTATCGGGAGCGTTGCCCTCAACACTGAGTTTATCGAAGCCTTTGTCGTGATGAACGTCTAAAAAATCCTTGGCGTAGCGTTCCAGCGTGGCGCGCAACGGCAGCAATTTGCGGTTAGCTTTGGCATCGTTGAATAGCCCCAAAATGTCGCTGATAATTTGATCGGTGCGCGCGACATTTTTCAAAATCATCTGAGTGAGTTTGGCCTGTTTCGGCGTAGCGCCATCTTCGTCCAACAGTTGTGCCGCCGAGTGAATCGACGATAGCGGATTGCGAATTTCGTGGGCAACCCCTGCCGTCAAGCGCCCTAGCGCCGCCAGTTTGGCATCGTGGCTTTGCTGTTGGATTTCATCGACGCTTTCCAAGGTCAGCATGGCGATATTTCGCAAGCCGCCATCGCCAAAATGCTCAAAATTGACAAAAACTTCCTCAGCGCCGTTGTTATGGCGGTAAGGCGGCTCGGCAGTCATGCCGATACGCAACCACTGCTCGAACCGGCGTTGCAATTCTGGCGACAAATCGACCAACTCCGTTACTGCAACTTGCGCTTGTAGATTGAGCAGCAATACGGCACGGCCATTGATGCTTAACACTTTGCCGCTATCGGTGACGACGATAACGCCGGTTTTTAAGTGCTCGATAACGGCGCGGTTAAACGACAGTACTTGTCGCATTTGCCGATGACGGAAACGCGCTTTGACATCGTTGCTAAACGACCAACTTGCGAGGCGGTTGACGATGATTGTCAGCAAGAACAAGCCGACGATAATCATCAGCAACACCTGACCGTCGTGGGCGTTGTAATGTTTTAAAAAAGCTGTAATAAAATCGCTATCGACTGACAAGTGCTGTTCGGAAAAAATAGCGGTGAGATTGAGCCAGTTGGCAATAATGCACAGAGTCGCCATGCCAAAGACCAACATGGTGAGCGAAAACGGCAACAGCAAGGCGCACAGCACCACGCTGAAAAACAAGAAACTCAGCGGCAAATTGTCATTGGATAGATAATCTAGGTATCCCAGCAGGGAAATCTCACAAATGGCAATCAAAAAGTTATACCAAACAATTCGCTCGCGATTGCTGTCAGAAAGCAGAATTAAGCCATAAACCAACAAGATGTAGCTAGCTTGAATGGTGATAACCAGCCAATAATTGCTACCGTGAGATTTGAAGGCAATAGAATACACCAGCGCTACCGAGGCCACTAAAATCCTCACCCACGCCAGCGCGGTATAGAGCCGGTGGCGCTGGGTGATGAGTTCTTCTTGAAACAGCGCCGTCACGCGCTTAGGCTCGGTAAACATCATCGGAAACTGTGTCAAGACGATGTCAAAGTTGTCTCTTGCGGTTCTAAACACGCCAGTCCCCCCATTGATATTGGCACAGCGATAAGGCCACCAACGCCGCCGTTTCGGTGCGCAAAATGCGCCGGCCTAAGGTTTGGGGGTGATAGTGTTGCGCCACGGCTTGCTCGACCTCGGCATCGGAAAAGCCACCTTCAGGGCCGACTAACACTACGACACTGGCCGGCGACTGGTCGGCAGCCAGCACAGCCGCCTGAACATCGGCTTGCGGGTAAGGGTGTAACAGCCATTTTTGTTCGGCTTCAACGCTGGCGAGCGCCGTTGGCAAATCTTGCAGCGGCAACAATTCGGGCAAGCGCGCGCGACCGCTTTGCTCGCATGCCGAGACGATAATGCCGCGCCAGTGTTGCATTTTTTTTTCTAGGCGTTCGCCGCTGAGTTTGACCGCGCAAAATTCGCTGCGCACGGGGATAATGCGATTGACGCCGAGCTCAACGGCTTTTTGCATGACGATATCCATGCGCTCACCTTTGGACAGCCCTTGAATGAGGGTGGTGTGCAGCGGTGACTCGCGGTCGTTGACCTCGGCGCGCTCGATATCGAGTTGGGCGCTTTTTTTACCCAATAAGGACAAGGTGGCGTGATAGTCGTTACCGTCGCCATTGAAGACCGCCAAACGCTCGCCATCGCGACAACGCAATACGCGTACAATATAGTGAAAGGCCGGTGCCGGCAACAGTGCTTGGTGCGTGCCGGCAAGTGGTATGTCAAGGTAAATGCGTTTCACTGACCTGCCTTTTAGTTCTCGGCTTGAATAGCCTGTACCGCCGTAATGGCGATGGTGTACACGATATCGTCAATCAGCGCCCCGCGCGACAAGTCGTTGACCGGCATACGCATCCCCTGTAGCATCGGGCCGATGGAAATGGCATTGGCCGAACGCTGAACGGCTTTATACGTGGTGTTGCCAGTGTTCAAATCGGGGAAAATAAAGACGTTGGCACGACCAGCCACCGGTGAGTCGGGGGCTTTTTTCTTAGCCACTGACGGAATAGCGGCGGCGTCGTATTGCAACGGCCCGTCGATGACAATATCGGGGCGCGTGTCGCGCACGATTTGCGTCGCTTGGCGCACTTTTTCCACGTCCTCACCAGCGCCGGACGTGCCGGTGGAGTAGCTGACCATAGCGACTTTGGCATCGATGCCAAAGGCCTTGGCCGAATCCGAAGACTGCATGGCGATTTCTGCCAAGGCTTGGGCGTCGGGGTTCGGGTTAATGGCACAGTCACCGTAAACCAGCACTTGGTCGGGCAGACACATAAAGAACACCGATGACACCAATTTCGAGCCGCGTGCCGTTTTGATAATTTGTAGCGGCGGCCGAATGGTATTGGCCGTGGTATGCACAGCGCCGGAGACGAGACCGTCCACTTGCTGCGCCTCCAACATCATCGTGGCCAGCATGACGTTGTCGGCTAATTGGGTACGCGCCAAAGTTTCGTTCATGCCTTTGTGCTGGCGCAGCTCAATCAGGCGCGCCACGTAGTTTTCGCGCACGGCCTCAGGGTCAACAATTTGTATGTCGGGGTGCAAAGTGATACCGTGGCTATCGGCGACTTGCTGCACGGCCTCAGGCTTGGCGAGCAACAAACACTTGGCGATGCCACGCGTAACGCAGGTGTTGGCGGCGACCACGGTGCGTGGCTCATCACCTTCTGGCAAGACAATCGTTTTTTGGGTCGATTGCGCCGTTTTAACGATTTGGTATTTAAAGGCCGCCGGCGACAAGCGCGTCACGGTTTGGCTGTCGATATAAGTCTTGCACCACTGGCTATCAATATGATCGGCAAAATAGGCCATGGTGTTTTGCGCCCGCTGCCTGTCGTTAGGCGGCATATGCAAGTTAAACTGATCCATCTTTTTGGCAATTTCCCACGAGCCAATTTCCACCCGCGCCACCGGCAAATTGGCGGCCTCAATATGCGGCCGGCACAGCGACAAAATTTCCTCGGTCGGCTCGGTCGTGCCGGTCAAAATCAAACCGGCCAATTGGTGACCGCTGGCAGCGGCCAAAGTTGCGGCCATAATGACGTCGTCGCGGTCAGAGGGGGTCATCACCAAGTAGCCGGCTGTTAAAAAGCGCATGGCGTTGGGAATGGTGCGCGCAATCAGAGCGTAATCGGCGATGCGACGCGTGCTGGCCTCGCCTTCGTTCAGCCAATGGCCGCCCAAAAAGTCTATGGCATCTTGGGGACGCGGATAGTTAAGTTGTGGCTGAATCGGCACCGCCGCGAGCAACTTAAAGCGCTCGGTGAATAACTTTGAGGTTTCAATCGTTGCCAAAGGCAAACTATTTTCCGCTCCTAAGCGGTTGATAATCGTACCGAGAACGCGCAAGCTCTGCGTGCCGCCGTATTCGCTGGCGGCGAATTCGAGTTTGTGCTCAAATTGAGACAGGTTGCTAACGCCAACAGCATCGGTAGCCAGTACAATGTCTGCACCAATCGCTTTGGCAATCAGCCGGTTCAGCTCAATGGCGTAAGGCTGTGCCTTGGTTTCCAACAAGCCGCCGATAATGACAATTTGATGGTCTTGCTTGAGTTGCTCGTAGGTGATGAGAATTTCCTCCAACAAGACATCAACTTTGTTCTCGGACAACAGTTGGTCAACGCGCAACGCCGAAATGGAGGCCGGCAGATTATCGCCCAACATGGGGCTTAAAATGGCTTGAGAATGGGAATCAGACTGTTCAACCGGCTTGAAATAAGTGGTTTTAATACCGGCGCGGTGAAAGGCATAAAATAAACCCACAATGCTAGAAGTCAGCCCCACGCCACGGTGCGTGGGGATTAGTTGTATGGCATGGCTCATAAATATCGTTTTGGTAAAGTTTCTTACAATTTCCCTAAAATTCCCTTAACATCTCCCTAACAGTCCTTAAATAGTAGGTTGATTGATTGGGACGAATTAATTAGATTAATCAGACTGGTTAATCTAGGCTATTTTTTGTGCTTGAATTTTTGGATTTTGTGAATGCGACCTTTGCTGAGTTGGTACTCGTTGCCATCTAAATCTTCAATCTCGTAAGTGTTACTTGATGCGTCAAAATCTGGCTCGCTGTCGCTGTAATAACGCTGCCCCGTGGTGGTTTCAATGCGATAAACGGTGCGGTAGTTGCTAAAGTAGTTGGCACAACCTGCTAACAGGGCGACTAACAATAATATAGGCAATTGTTTTTTCATAGATACCTCAAAATATTTGTTCTGTAAGTCCTATTATTATAGGTAAAAATCGCCGAATATACAGCACAAAGTGAAGAATTGCCGGATTTTCACATTTAATTTCACATTCTGAAAAATACTTTGCTATAATAGGGATTATCTAATAATCCATTATACAGAAACAATTATGCAGTACCAAGAGTTTGAGGCATTCAAGGAAGAATATTTGCAGCTTTCCAAAGCGCTTAAAATTCAAGGCGGTATTGATGAAGTGCAGGCACAAAAAGAAGCTGAAGAAGAAATCGAAACCATCTTTAGTAGCATTGATTTAGATACTGATGCGGGGCAGGCGCTCGTTAAAGAACTGGCTGAAAATTTGACCTTTTTCCGTGAAGTTGCTGGTGCCGATGTGGCAACGAGTGCTTCGAAGGCTGCATCTGTTAACACATTGAGCGAAGCAGAAAAAAAGGCACAACGCCGCGAAGATTTCTTGTGGGCATTACTCGATTATGCCATCGTCGTCGTGCTGGGCGTGCTCATTGTTTGGGCGCTTATCTAGACCCACTAACCACCTGTTTTGTTCATGTTATCCCCCTATATTACCGACTGCCGACTTTGGCCGGTCGGTTTGGCTTCCGCCACGTTCAAATCTCAGCCTACCGACTTTGTCGTTGACGAAATCTTACAATGGGACTTTAAAGGGCGAGGCGAACACATTTTCCTTTATATTGAAAAAACCAACTGTAACACCGCTTGGGTGGCCAAGCAGTTGGCACGTTTTTACGGCGTACCACCACGCGATGTCGGCTATTCGGGCTTAAAAGACCGCCACGCCGTCACTCGACAATACTTTTCCATTCGCCTGCCGGGGGTTAAACCCGACAGCTACGACCTGCCCGAACACGATGAATATCGCGTTGTTTCTCACACCTTGCACGATAAAAAGCTCAAACGCGGCAACCACCCCTACAACGACTTCGTTATTCGTCTGCGCCAAATCGAAGGCGACAGGGCGCTGATTGACGAGCGCCTCGCCTTTATTCGCGACCACGGCAGCCCCAATCTCTTTGACACGCAGCGCTTTGGTCACGACAATAACAACTTGCGTCACCTTGAACAGTGGGTGAAAGGCGAGCTTGACGTCCGAAAACGCGATGAAAAAGGCCGGCTATTATCGGCATTTCGCAGTGCACTATTTAACCGTCAATTAGGAATGCGTATAGCCGATGACAGTTGGCAACAGATTGTCGCCGGTGATACGGTGATGCTGGCCGGCACAAACAGCTTTTTTGTCGCCGAAACCGTGGACGAAGCGTTAATTCAGCGCGCCAAAGCCCAAGATATTCACCCTGCCGGCACGCTGGTCGGCCACCAAGACCATTGGGGTGACATTGACGGCTTAGACAGCGACGCCTTGCGCGAGTTGATGCGCCGTGAGCATCTCAATACCGGCTATCGGCCGTTGCGCTTGCGAGTGGAGAATTTAAGCTGGGCGTTTGAGGGTGACGATTGCGTGGTCTCGATGCGTTTGCCCACGGGTGGTTATGCTAGCGGCGTTATTCACCAAGTCTTTGAAACAGTCAACGGATAGCGGCGCGCTACCACATGGCAATTCGCATTTTGGCTATCGACCCCGGCTCGACCATTACTGGTTACGGCGTGATTGATGTCGTCGGCCGGCATCAGCGCTATATCGACAGCGGCTGTATTCGCTTGGGCAAAGAGTCCATGCCAACGCGACTGATGATGATTCACCAAGGTGTGCAAGAACTTATCAGCACCTACCAACCGCGCGAATTTGCCATTGAGCAAATTTTTATGCACGCCAACCCCAATTCAGCCCTCAAACTCGGTCAAGCGCGCGGTGTCGCCATTGCGGTGGCGGCTTTGCACGGCTTGCCGGTTAACGAATACGCCCCCAAAGCCATTAAAAACGCCGTGGTCGGCACTGGTGCCGCCAGCAAAGAACAAGTGCAATATATGGTGAAAGTGGTGTTGAAACTACAAGGCAAACTACAAGCCGATGCCGGCGATGCCTTGGCGATTGCGCTGACGCATGCGCATCATTTGCAATCGGCTGTCAATTACAAATAAGACAACACAATCCCTAAAAAAATCAACACGCCGACCCACTGATTGTTCAAAAAGGCGCTAAAACAAGCCGTGCGCGCGCGGCCGCGCGTAATGGCAAACTGATACAACAAACAGCCGCACGCCAACAACAATCCCAAATAGTAGTAGCCGTTTAGTGCGTTCATCACGCCAACAGCAATCATCAACAGAACAAACGCCAACATCAAGCCGGCATTAATCTGGGTGTCGTAGCGCCCGAACCATAACGCACTGGAATGAATGCCCAAATGCACGTCGTCGTCGCGATCAACCATAGCGTAATAAGTATCGTAAACTACCGTCCACAGCACCACGGCGACAAACAACACCCAAGCGCGTGCCGACAGTTGCTGTTCAATAGTCAAATACGCCATTAACACGGCGGTGGAAAACGCCATGCCCAACACCAACTGCGGAATTTTGAAAAAGCGTTTAGTGAAAGGATAAACACAAGACAAGCCAAAGGCCGCGCAAGCCGGCAAAATCGCCGAGGCCGGCAAAAACGCCAGCAGGCACAAGGCACAGACAATTAAGCCGACAAATAACAGCAAGGTCTCTTTGGCGCTGATGCGGCCACTGGTCAGCGGCCGGCTTTGGGTGCGCTCAACGCTGTGGTCAATGTCGCGGTCGGCAAAGTCGTTAATCACGCAACCGGCGCTGCGCATCACAAACGCACCGAGCAAGAAAATCAGCACGATATTGGCCGGCGGTTTGCCTTCTGCCGCCAACCACAGCGCCCACAACATCGGGCAAGCCAACAACACCGTGCCAACCGGCCGGTCGGCACGCATTAACTGTAAACAAGCGATTATTTTTTCTTTCATGCCGGCTATTTTAACCTAAAAAACGTCGTTAATATAGAAGCCGTTGTAGGTGCGATTAGCGCAGCGTAATCGTACGCATGCCTAAACCTAAAAAACATCAAATTTCTGTCATTGCAGGGCTTCGCCTCGCTCTACCCAGTCTACAACGTCAATTGCCGTTTTTTAGATTTAACCAGCCGACTAACTATCATTCGTACGATTACGCTGCGCTAATCGTACCTACGAGGCTGAATTTGGCCGTGTTGCGTGAGCGGTGTTTTTGGGTTAATTCCATTTCATTGGTGTAATTTTCGGTGGCTTTTTGCTATAATCCAACCGTTTGGTTACTATCAATATTGGCTATCCTAGCCGCTAACATCGCAACCAACACGCCAACAAAATTTCAACAATTGACGACCAAAGTCGCCAAGGGAAACACACGATGAAAAAAGTTCTATTTGTCTGCATGGGAAATATCTGCCGTTCGGCTATGGCCGAGGGCATTTTACAAGAAAAAATTCAAGTTTACGGCCTACCACTCAGCGTTGATTCGGCCGGCACGCACAGCTACCACAACGGCGAGCCTTACGATCCACGTGCACGCGCAGAGCTAGCCAGTCGCGGCATTAACGTCGATGAATTGCGCAGCCGTCGCATTCGTGAGACCGATTTTCGCGACTTCGATGTCATTTTGGTCGCCGACCACAGTAACTTGCGACACTTGCGCGAAGAATTTGGCGATCTCGCCGACAAAGCGCAATTAATAACGCATTTTTCCCCCGTTTACCAAGAGCAAGACGTGCCCGACCCTTACTACGGCGGCAAGGAAGGCTTTGCCGATGTGTACAAAATGCTGGATAAATCCATTGACGCATGGCTGGAGTACGAAAATTTGCGCTAAAGCCCCCTGCCCCTAAACCCGCTATCTCATTGAGGAGTTGATTATGAGACATGTTTTATTTGTTTGCAGAAATAACCTCTGCCGCTCGGTGATGGCCGAGGCCATTTTATTGAAAAAAGTCGATGAGTTCGCCCTGCGTATGCGCGTTGCTTCGGCGAGTACCGTGGCGCGCCACGACGGCAAGCGCTACGATGAGCGCGCCTTGGGCGAATTGATGCGACATGATATTGATTTATTTGATATCTATCACCGCCTAGCACACAAACACCAGTTGGGTTTCGAGGTCGACGAAGGCCGCACAGAAGATGAGCACGAATCGGCCGGTCTAGCGGCCATGCACAGTCGCTTTCTCTGCGAAGATTACTTGGAGGCGGCCGACTTTATTTTTGCCGCTGACCGCAAAGACATTCGCTTGATTCGTACTACCTTTGGCGAAGAATATGCCCGCAAAGTCCGTCTCATCACCACGTTTTCGCGCCGCCATCGCGATGAAGAGCTTCCCGACCCGTACTACGGCGGTGACGAGGGCTTTTATTACTTGTTTAAAATGATTAACGAATCCATTGACATGTGGCTGCACGACGAATGCATCTTGTAACCGATAGCCCACGGCGACAGGGAATAAGGCGTGCGAGATAAAATTACACGCCTTACTTATTACTGGCTTAATGATTAACCTAAAAACCGCAGTTAACATCGTAAGGGCGAACCCATGGGTTCGCCCCTACGAAAACGCCCAACTGCGATTTTTAGGGTTAACAATGGCCGCCACCTTGCTATAAAGAAAACAGTTGACACTTGCTTGCAGATAAAATAGCATAAGCAATATAATTTTAGTTAATTTCAAGAATAAAAAAGAGGTCATTTATGCCAAGCAACTCATCTGTTTTCCAAGCCGATCGCGCCCACGTTTTTCACTCGTGGTCGGTTCAGGGCGCGTTAAATCCTATGGTTATTCAGTCGGGTAAAGGCTGTAAAGTATGGGATTACGACGGCAACGAATACTTGGACTTTAGCAGTCAGTTAGTCAACACCAACGTCGGCCACCAACACCCCAAAATGATTGCCGGCATCAAGGCGCAAGCCGACGAGTTGTTGACCATCGCGCCGTCCATTGCCAACCACGCCCGCAACGAGGCCGCCAAGCGCATTGTCGATTTGGCGCCAGACAATTTCAACAAAGTTTTCTTCACCAACGGCGGCGCCGATGCCGTCGAAAATGCCATTCGCATGGCGCGACTTTACACCGGCCGCGACAAAGTACTGTCGGCTTATCGCTCCTACCACGGCAACACCGGCGTCGCCATTGCCACCACTGGCGAGCCTCGGCGTTTTTCCAATGAATACGCGCGCGGCCACGTCCACTTTTTCATTCCCTACTTATATCGCTCGGAATTTTTTGCTAAAACCGAGGAAGAAGAGTGCGAGCGCGCCCTAGCGCACTTGCGTAGCGTCATTGAATTCGAAGGCGCTAGCTCAATCGGCGCACTGATACTGGAAAGCGTCCCCGGCACCGCTGGTGTGATGATAGCGCCCGAAGGCTATATGCAAGGCGTGCGCGCCCTGTGTGACGAATTCGGCATCATGATGATTATGGACGAAGTCATGGCCGGCTTTGGTCGCACGGGCAAGTGGTTTGCCTTTGAACACTACGACGGCGTGGTGCCCGACTTGATTACCTTTGCCAAAGGCGTGAATTCGGGCTACGTGCCAGTCGGCGGCGTGGTGATTTCCGATGCTATTGCCGACTATTTTGACGACAGAATGTTCCCCGGTGGGCTGACGTATTCAGGACATCCATTGGCGACCGCTAGCATTGTCACCTGCATCGACACCATGAAAGAAGAAGGCATCGTCGAAAATGCCGCCAACATGGGCGAAGTGCTAAAAGAAAAACTGGCGGCCTTAGCGCGAAAACACGTTGGTATCGGCGAAGTACGCGGCGTCGGCGTTTTCTGGGTAGTGGAATTGGTCAGCGACCGCGAAACGCGCGCCAAAGTCCCTGCAAAAAACATGAACCGCATCAAAGCCGGCTTGATTGCCAAAGGCTTGTTGCCGATGATTGCCGATAACCGCATTCATATCGTGCCACCGTGTATCGTCACCGAGGCCGAAATCGACCAAGCCCTAGCGATACTGTCTGAGGTTTTGACTGATGAACAGTTATAATCAGCTCTACATCAACGGCGAGTGGGTTAGTCCTGAAAATAATGCGACTTTCCCCAGTATCAATCCGTTTGACGAAAGCCACCTAACCGACATCGCCTCGGCGAGCAATGCCGATGCCGAAAAAGCCGTGCAGGCCGCCCGCAATGCCTTCGACAACGGCAGTTGGTCGGAACTCAGCGGTGCAGAGCGCGCCGGCTATTTGCGCGCCATTGCCAAGGAAATCAACGAACATGTTGATTTCCTCGCCGAGCTAGAAGTGCTAGACAACGGCAAGCCCTTTCCTGAGGCCAAATGGGACATCGAAGACACGGCGTTTTGCTTTGAATTTTACGCCGATTTAGCGGAAAAGTTTGACGCCGAACGCGAACAAGCCGTGGATTTGGGCGACGAGGCGTTTTCTAGCATCGCTAGAAAAGAGCCTGTCGGCGTGGCAGTGGCGATTATTCCGTGGAATTTCCCTATGCTGATGGCTGCGTGGAAAGTCGCGCCGGCACTGGCGGCAGGTTGCACCATGGTGTTAAAACCGGCGGAAGCCACCTCGATGACTGCTATTGAACTGGGACGCATTTGTGAAAAAGTCGGCTTGCCAGCCGGCGTGCTTAATATCATTCCCAGCATTGGCACGGAAATCGGCGCAACGCTGACAGAAAATCCTGCCGTGGATAAAGTCGCCTTTACCGGTAGCGTGCCAGTCGGCAAACACATTATGCGTTCCGCCGCTAATAGCGTCAAAAATCTCAGCCTCGAATTGGGCGGAAAGTCGCCGTTTATCATTTTTGACGACAGCGATATTGAGCAAGCCGTTGAGTGGATTTTGTTCGGCATTTTCTGGAATCAGGGCGAAGTGTGCTCGGCAACGTCGCGCGTGCTCGTCCAAGACGGCATTTACGACAAACTCATGGCGCGCTTGGTCGAAGAAACGCAAAAAATCACTATCGGTCACGGCATGACTGAGGGTGTCAAATTGGGGCCGCTAGTCAATGAAAAACAGTATAACAACGTCATGGCCGCCATTGAACAGGGCAAAGTCGACGGCGTGACATTGCTCACGGGTGGCAAGCGTCCAGCAGATTTCGACAAAGGCTACTTTGTCGAGCCGACCATTTTCACCGATGTCCCCGAAGACAACCCATTGTGGACAGAAGAAATTTTCGGCCCTGTAGTCGCGGTGCGTCGCTTTAACACCGAAGCCGAAGCACTGACCAGCGCTAATGATTCAGCATTTGGTTTGGCGGCGGCCGTAATGTCAAAAGACGACGCGCGCTGTCAACGCGTAGCGAGAAAACTGCGTGCTGGCATTGTGTGGATTAACTGCTCACAGCCGACCTTTACCCAAGCGCCGTGGGGTGGCTACAAGCAAAGCGGCATCGGCAGAGAATTGGGCGTTTGGGGTTTTGAAAATTATTTAGAGACCAAGCAAATTACCAGTTACAATAGCGCCCAACCTTGGGGTTGGTATATTGATGCCTAAAAATAGCGGCCACACCCAAAATAACACTAATAAAAACAAAATATTACTACTTAAAATAATTTCTTAAAATTAAATGACCTGTCCCCCCTCTTTCTAAAAGAGGGGGTTAGGGGGAGATTTGAAGTGGTTGGAAATACCGACCCTCGTCAAATCCCCCTCAGTCCCCCTTTTGAAAAGGGAGAGGCCGCTCATTGTAATTTTTAGACTAAAAACAAAAAATAACAATAGGATAATCACTATGACTACAAAAAAAACCTACCTACTAACCGCCCTATTGGGATTATTCACCGCCAACGCCCAAGCTGGCGAAGAAGTCCGCATCTACAACTGGAGCGACTACATCGACCAAAACAGCGTTGCCGAATTTGAAAAAGAAACGGGCATCAAAGTCATCTACGATGTCTATGATTCCAACGATATTTTGGAGGCGAAATTATTGGCGGGCAATTCGGGCTACGACATCGTCTTCCCCTCGGCAAACTTTATGTCGCGTCAAATCAAAGCAGGTGTTTTTCAGCCCCTACAAAAAGACAAACTCACCAACAAAAAACACATCTGGGAATTTATCGCCGACAAGGTCAAGCCGTTTGACCCCGACAACAAATACTCGATTAACTACATGTGGGGCACGACAGCTCTAGGCATTAACGAAGCCAAAATCAAGGAAGTTGCTCCCGATGCGCCGCTAGACTCTTGGGAAATGCTATTTAACCCCAAATACGCCGAAAAAATTGCCAAATGCGGTATTTACGTCCTAGACACCACCGATGAAATGGTGCCGGCGGCGCTGAATTACCAAGGCAAAGACCCCAACAGCCACGACATGAAAGACTTAAAAGGCTTTACCAAAGCACTAGAGCCCGTGCGCCCCTACATCAAGAAATTTTCTAACTCCGACTTTATTGACGGCTTGGCGAATGGTGATATTTGCCTCGCTGTCGGCTACTCTGGCGATGTCATTCAAGCCGCCGGCCGCGCTGATGAAGCCAAAAATGGCGTAAAAGTCAAATACGTTATCCCGAAAGAAGGGGCTAAGTTGTGGTTTGACCAAATGGCGATTTTAGCCGATGCGCCCAACGTCGATAACGCTCACAAGTTCATCGATTACATGCTCAAACCTGAAGTTATCGCCAAGTCTAGCGACTACGTTTTCTATGCCAACGGCAACAAAGACGCACGCGAATTTATGGACAAGGCGGTGACTGGCGACCCAGCCATTTATCCTGATGAGGCAACGATGAAAAAGCTCTACGTCAACACCACTTACACGCCGCGTCAACAAAAGACCATTACGCGCCTGTGGACGAAGTTTAAGGCGAGCAAGTAGTACTTCAGGATTATTTCTTTGATTTCGTATTGGGGATTAAAAATATTTTTCAAGTGATAGTAGTGTATGGATGAAATAAAGAAAGAGTTTTTAGATAAGCTTAAAAAATTTTCAAATGAATTAAGTGAATATGTTTCTGATAAAGCTGGCGACTGGAAGGTTAAAGGCTTTGTTGATTTAGATGAGAATGTTTATACCATTTCATCTGACACTAAAATTATTTCTAAAATATTGGAGATACAACTGTTCCCAAAATTTCAAGAGTTTGCCAGCCGAAATGGGTATGAGATTGTGCTCGCAGAGATGCAAAATTGGTACCCTGACCTCTCTTTTGTAAATAAAGAAAATCCGCGGATAAAGTTTGCTGTTGACATTAAAACAACTTACAGATTAGAGGATTATGACGGTTTTTGTAATGGTTTTACGCTTGGGTCTCATGGAGAGTATTTTAGAAACAGAACGAGCACAAAAAATATTCAATTTCCCTATGCAGACTATACTGCCCACATTTGCCTAGGTATTTTGTATACAAGGGCACTCGCTATAGATATTGATGAAACAAAAAGTTATCGATTGAGCCAATTAGATGGAATCACTTCTGTCATAAAAAATTTAGTCTTTTTTGCAGAAGAAAAATGGAAAATTTCAAGTGATAGAGGAGGGAGTGGGAATACTGCAAATATAGGGAGTATTCAATATATCGATGATATTATTCATGGAAATGGTGTATTTAAACATCTTGGAGAAGAAATTTTTGATGAATATTGGATTAACCAAGGAGTTCTCCAAGTCCCTGACCCAAAAAAAGAAGGTAGCTTTAAAAAGCTGACCAAATTAACAGAGTTCCTTGAATTCAAAGGCATCGACACGCATAAAATTAACCTAGTTAAACCTAAAAGGAAAAATAAGAAACAATGAAAATATTTGTCCCACCAATAAAATCACAAGGTATTAAAACCAAGCTTGTAGATTGGATTTCTTACAATGTAAAAGATGTTGAGCATGAACGATGGGTTGAGCCGTTTATGGGGACGGGGGTTGTCGCTTTTAACTTACAACCACAACGAGCCCTATTGTGTGATAGTAACCCTCATTTGATTAATTTTTATAATGCGTTACAACGTAAGGAAGTAACAGGTGATAGAGTAAGAAAATTTTTAAATGAGGAAGGAAACAAGTTACTAGAAACCGAAGGGCAACACTATTATACTGTTAGAGATAGATTTAATGACAAGGGTGAACCACTAGATTTTTTATTTTTGAGTCGCGCCTGTTTTAATGGAATGATGCGTTTTAATCGGAAAGGTGGATTTAATGTGCCATTCTGCAAAAAAAATAGTAGATTTGCTCAAGCACTGGTTACCAAAATAACGAATCAAGTCAACAATATCTCCGATATAATTGCTCAAGGAGATTATGTGTTCAAGCATCAAGACTTCCAGAAAACTTTAGCAGAGTTAAAAAACTCAGACCTTGTTTATTCTGATCCGCCGTATATTGGACGGCATGTCGATTACTTTGATAGTTGGACGGAGGAGGAAGAAGTTATTTTAAACAAAGGACTGGAAGATTCAGGTTGTAAATTTATCCTTTCAACTTGGTTAAGTAATAAATACAGGACCAACGATTATGTTTTTTCTGTTTGGAAGAACTGTTATGTTGCTACAAAAGAACACTTTTATCATGTAGGTGCAAAAGAGAGCAATAGAAATTCAGTATTTGAGGCATTATTATCAAATATTGAGCTCAAGGATAGTATTGAAAATTTAGAAATGGAATTAAGGATTACTAAAGAGGAATCATTATTGACCTCAAAGCCTAAATCTAATAATTCCCAAAAACAATTGCTGCTAAAATTATAGGTAGTCATTGAAGATTATCCTAGATTGCTTGCTATGCATCTAAAATACCCTAAATTACCATCACCAAAATGAACAAAAATCCACAAACTCAAAGCCCCAATGACGACCACTGGAACAACCTCAACAACACGCCCTATATCGAAATTCAAAACGTCAGTAAAGTCTATGACAACGGCTTTGTCGCCATTGACAATTTGAGTTTGGATATTTACGAGGGCGAGTTTTTTTCGCTGCTCGGTGGCTCAGGCTGCGGAAAAAGCACTTTGCTACGCATGATAGCCGGTTTTGAATCGCCGACGCAGGGGAAAATTCTCTTGGACGGCGAGGACTTAACCAGCATTCCGCCGCACAAGCGTCCCGTCAATATGATGTTTCAGTCCTACGCGCTGTTTCCGCACATGACGGTGGAGCAAAACATCATGTTCGGCTTAAAGCAAAGCAAACTGCCGAAAGCCGAAATCAAAAAGCGTACCGATGAAGCCTTGGCGGTGGTCGAGTTAGAAGCCTTTCGCAAGCGCAAACCGCATCAGCTATCGGGCGGTCAGCAACAGCGCGTGGCACTGGCGCGCAATTTGGCGAAAAAGCCGAAGATTATTTTGCTAGACGAACCGCTAGGCGCGCTAGATAAAAAATTGCGCGAGCAAACCCAGTTCGAGTTGGTCAATATCCAAGAAGAACTCAAAATGACTTTCGTTATGGTCACCCACGACCAAGACGAAGCCATGACTATGTCCACGCGCGTTGGGGTGATGAACCAAGGCCACTTGATTCAAGTTTCCACGCCCGTATCGTTATACGAGTATCCCAAGTCGAAATATGTCGCTAGTTTTATCGGCGACATTAATTTATTCGACTGCTATATCAGCCACAAAGGTCACGACGCTACCGAACTCACCGACAGCCACAACCGCTGTTTTACCACCAATTACGCGGCGTGCGACCAGAAAAAATCATACTGAGAAAAAGTCCACCGCCACTTGAAAAACAGCACAGCAATTACCTCGTCGGCACGGTGTGGGATATTGCTTACTTGGGCAATTTGTCGATTTTCCACATTAAACTCGACGACGACCAGAAAGTCACCGTGGCGCGCACCAACCGCCTGCGCGATGAGGAATTGGAAATTACTTGGGAAGACAAAGTACATTTGACGTGGACACCGCACGCCAGTATTATTTTATTGAATTGAGGATAAATAACGCAAAAAACAATGCGTACGGAAGAATGCCTTTCCCTTTTATAAATTACAATGAATTATCTCCTCTCCCCTCGGGGGAGAGGGCTAGGGTGAGGGGGAATTGGTCGAAAGAAGAATGAACGATTTAGATTGAATAATGCTTGACTAACGTTACGCTTTATTGAAATTGAAAATTCATTGCTTTTCCAACCTCTTCACCCTCACCCCAACCCTCTCCCTGAGGGAGAGGGAGTTGTTTTTTAACATTAAAATTAAATTATTATTTGAATAAACAATGACTAACCAACCCAACCAAGATGTCGCCTTGCTCGACAACAAAATGCTCCCCGAGACGCGCACCGAAGCCTTGCACGCTGGCTTGTCCAAATACGCCGCTTATCGCGTGTTTTTCGGCGTGCTGTTTCGGCTAGGCTCACTGGTCGGCTTTCGCGGTCGCAGTTTGCTGATTGCCGTGCCGTATGTCTGGTTGCTGATTTTCTTTTTCTGCCCGTTTTTAATCGTGCTCAAAATCAGTTTGTCGGAGCCGACCATTGCCAAGCCGCCGTATTTACCGATGCTGGAGTCCTTGGGCGACAGCGCTTACAACCTCAAAATCAGTCTGTACAACTACGCCACGTTGTTGAGTGATGATTACTACTTCGGGGCGTTTTTGAAAAGCCTGAAAATCGCTAGCATCTCGACGCTGTTGACGTTGCTAGTCGCCTTTCCTATGGCGTATGC
>PDWI01000208.1_pt1 | contig 89434 bp, 77 predicted proteins | sample 1430891 | NCBI WGS metagenome assembly PDWI01 (sample SAMN01162508, study PRJNA174530) | Oral metagenome, whole genome shotgun sequencing project. | biome: Marine environment; feature: Marine mammal; material: Swab sample of the gingival sulcus; isolation source: swab sample of gingival sulcus... | reverse complement strand
CCATTGTGCAATATTCCCCACTGCTGCCTCCCGTAGGAGTCTGGGCCGTGTCTCAGTCCCAGTGTGGCCGGTCGCCCTCTCAGGCCGGCTACCCGTCGTCGCCTTGGTGAGCCATTACCTCACCAACTAGCTGATAGGCCGCGAGTCCATCCCGGACCGAAAAACTTTCCAGACGGTAGAGATGCCTCTCCGTCTCGTATCCGGTATTAGCAGCTGTTTCCAACTGTTATCCCAGAGTCCGGGGCAGGTTACTCACGTGTTACTCACCCGTTCGCCACTGATCCAAGGAGCAAGCTCCTTTTCACCGTTCGACTTGCATGTGTAAAGCACGCCGCCAGCGTTCGTCCTGAGCCAGGATCAAACTCTCCGTTGAAGTATCGCCCCGTGACATCGTCACGGAAACTGTTACCCACGAAGGGTTGTTTCGCTGACTGAGCTTGAACAACTAGCTGTTGTTCTTCTCAACCAAAGGATTTTCGTGCGAAGCGGTTACTGGCCTGGCCTTCGGCCGGGTCGGAAACCATCTCGCGACGAGGTTATTGGCATCGATTTTTGGCACGCTGTTGAGTTCTCAAGGTTCGGACGCACACCTCAACGTAACGATCAATGCTGATCGGTTGGTTTTGGGGCAACCGTTAGAGTCTACCCGCGTCCATCTTGGGCGTCAAATCCGTGGGACTGTCGCTGCGCGAGCGTCAAGGTCCTGGATCGAGCGCACTTGGCTCTCGGCGGGTGACCCATTCTGCCACGTACTGCGATGTGCCGGACCAGCCTTGCCCGGGCTGCAAACGCTGCGCGGAGCTGGCTGACACAACACGTGACTTGTGGGCCTCCGTCGACTCGTGGGACTGGCCGCTGGTGTGTCCTGAGCGTCCATTCCTCCCCGTCGAGCCGACGGACGAGAACTTTAACCCGAGCCGTCTCGGACTCACAAGTCGCCGGTACGCCCGGGCGTGTCGACCTTGGATATCGTTGCGAGACAGCTGTTTTGGCTTTCCGCGAGGGGACGGTCAGCGCCGCGACGCGAGCGAGTCGTGGTGTTGGCCCGCCGACAGGGCCCCTTGGCGTGATCCGAGCGCCCTCACAACCCCGCCACGACCAGCCCCCGAGCCGTCGTGGCGAACGCTGCGATCAGCCGAGCCTGACTGCCGCCTGAGCCTTGCGACCCCGCCGGAGCAGGGCTACCCGACCGTGCAGGAAGTCCGTGGCTCGAAGGACCGTCTCCGGGTCACCCACCTTGTCCCCGTTGAGAGACACTCCCCCGTCACCGACGAGCCGCCGGGCAGCGTTCCTCGACTCGGCTAGGCCGGTGGCCACGAGAGCATCCACGATCGTCGCGCCTTCGGGAACGATCCCGCCGGGTAGTTCCGCCGTCGCGTCGAGCAGGGTCGGCTCGTCGAGAGCTCGGATGTCGCCCTTGCCGAAGATGGCCGCGCTAGCTGCCTGGACCGCCGCACAGACAGGGGCGCCGTGGACGAGAGTGGTCACCTCTGCGGCAAGGGTGCGCTGTGCGGTGCGCCGGAAAGGTTCGGCCCGGACCTGCTCCTCGAGATCAGCGATCTGACCGGCGTCCAAGTCAGTGAAGAAGCGCAACAGAGTGCCGACCGAGGAATCCTCGACGTTGAGGAAGTACTGGTAGAAGGCGTACGGGCTGGTCATGTCCGCCGACAACCACACGGCATTGCCCTCGGACTTGCCGAACTTCTGGCCCGAGGAATCGGTGAGCAACGGCGTGGTGAGTGCGTGCACCGCCGCACCCTCGGTCCGGTGGATCAGGTCTACGCCGGCGGTGAGGTTGCCCCACTGGTCCGAGCCTCCGGTCTGCAGCGTGCAGCCGTATTCCCGGTAGAGGTGCAGATAGTCCAACGCCTGGAGCAGCTGGTAGCTGAACTCGGTGTACGAGATCCCCTCCTGGCTCGCGAGCCGGGCCGCGACAGCCTCCTTACGGATCATCTGGTTGACACGGAAGTGCTTGCCGACGTCACGGAGGAAGTCGAGCGCCGACAACGGCTCGGTCCAGTCGAGGTTGTTCACCAGGATCGCCGGGTGCGCGCACGCCGGATCGGTGCCGTCGAAGTCGAGGAAAGGCTGCACCAGGGCTCTGATCCGATCCACGTTGGCGGCCGCTTCCTCCTTGCTCTTGAGCACCCGTTCGGCGGTCGGCCTTGGGTCGCCGATGAGACCGGTCGAACCACCGAGCAAGCAGATCACCCGGTGTCCGGCCCGCTGCAAGCGACGCAACACGACGAGTTGGACGAAGTTGCCGAAATGCAGGGACGGCGCTGTCGGGTCGAACCCGCAATAGGCGGTGACCGAGCCGGCCGCCAATGCGTCTCGCAGCGCCTGCTTGTCGGTGGATTGGGCCACCGAGCCACGCCACACCAACTCGTCGAAGATGTCGGCCACCGTCGCAAGGTCCCTTCTCGTGTTCAGATCTGTCGTCATGTTCGCCGGTCAGGTCGGCCGAGCGGGCCGCCTCACGCGCCAAGCCTGCCGTATGCCGCAAGCTGCCGCGAACGAATATGGCACCGTGCTCGTCGCTCCCGCCGCCGGCCACTAGGTGCGTGTCGTAGTCCGGCGGGCTCGAGTGTTGGGGCGGTAGACGGACACGGTAGGTTCCCCGTCGATCCAGAACCGCCATGGGTATGCCGTGCCATCACCACCGGGTCCGCTCACCCCGACCCGTGGCCCGCTACGCACGAGCCCGGCCGCCGCCACACGATCCTCGCGACCCAGAGAACCCAGAGAATCCAGAGAACCCCTAGCACCCCGAGAACCCCCAGAGTCGCCGGGTCGCACTGCGCTCTCCAACCCCGGAGTCGCGGCTTCCATGCGCACCGGGCAACTTCGGGAGGTGGTCACCAGACCGTTGTGCGCCCGCCCCAGGCCGAGCGCTCGGGTCAGCCGCGCCGGCCCGCGAGCCAGATCGCGGACGGCTGATCCCGGACGACGGCTCGCGGCCAGTTCCCTGCCCTGGACGACTTCGCCGGCCCGCAACAACACTGCCGATGCGTGCCCCTCCGGCCCACAGACGAGATTGGCGCACCAGTGCATCCCGTAGGTGAAATAGACGTACAGACCGCCTGGTGGCCCGAACATCACCTCGGTGCGCGGCGTTCGTCCGCGGAAGGCGTGGGAACCAGGGTCATCGCCCCCGCCATACGCTTCGACCTCGGTGAGCCGCACGGTGACGCCGTCGAGGCTGATCCGCGCCCCGAGCAATTCCGGAGCGACCTGGAGCACCGGGCGCTCGAAGAATGCTCGGGGTAGACGGCGCGGCATACCCCCAGTCTCGCGCGATGGCGCCACGCGGCGTAGGCCGGTGCGGTCGCGACTCAGATCCGGGCTGTCCACTGCCGGTCGGCACACCAGGTGTCTGCGTGTGTCCAATCGTTGGCACAGGTCCCTGGAGCGACCGGCTAGCCCTGAGTTTGACCGGCCCAGCGAGCAGCAGCAGCCAAAGCCGCCCGTGCTGCGTCGAGTTGCTCGGCCACCCGCACCGGCGCGGTGCCGCCCCGGCCGTCGCGCGAGGCCAGTGATCCCTCGACGCTCAACACCGTGCGCACGTCGGGGGTGAGATGCGGACTGATCCGGGCGAGATCGGCGTCGCTGAGGTCCCACAGCTCGATGTCCCGCGCCTCGCACTCTCGCACACACGCACCCGCGAGTTCGTGTGCGATCCGGAACGGCACCCCTTGACGCACCAGCCACTCGGCGATGTCAGTGGCCAGCGCGAAGCCTTGCGGGGCGAGCTCGGCCAGCCGCTCGGTATGGAACTCGAGGGTGCGCACCATGCCGGCCAGCGCCGGCAGCAGCACCAGGAGGGTGTCGACGGCGTCGAAGACCGGTTCCTTGTCCTCCTGCAGGTCTCGGTTATACGCCAACGGCAAGCCCTTGAGGGTGGCGAGCAGCCCGGTCAAGTCACCGACAACCCGACCGGCCTTGCCGCGCGCCAGCTCGGCGATGTCTGGGTTCTTCTTCTGCGGCATGATGCTCGACCCCGTCGAGTAGGCATCGTCGAGGGCCACGAAACCGAATTCCTTGGTCGCCCAGAGGATCACCTCCTCGGAGAACCTCGAGACATCGACCGCGATCATCGCCAGGACGAAGCCGAATTCAGCCGCCAGATCACGAGCGGCCGTGCCGTCGATCGAGTTCTCGACCGATGTCGAGAAGCCCAGGTCGGCGGCGACAACGACCGGGTCCAGGCCGAGGGAACTGCCCGCGAGCGCCCCTGAGCCGTACGGTGAGCTGTCGGCCCGCCGGTCCCAGTCCCGCAATCGGTCGACGTCACGAAGAAGCGGCCACACGTGCGCCAGCAGGTGATGCGACAGCAGCACCGGCTGGGCGTGCTGGAGGTGGGTGCGCCCGGGCATCGGCACACCCAGGTGTTGCTGCGCCTGCTCGACGAGAGCGTCGGCGACCTCGAGGGTCGACCGGGCGACTACCCGAGCGGCATCGCGCAGATACAACCGCAGCAAGGTGGCGATCTGGTCGTTGCGGCTGCGTCCAGCCCGCAGTCGACCGCCGACCTCGGCACCGGCTCGCTCGATGAGCACCCGCTCGAGTGCCGTGTGCACGTCTTCGTCGTCGGGGGTGGGAATCAATCGTCCCGAGCGCACGTCGGTGAGCATCCCGCCGAGAGCATCGAGCATGGTTTGCAGATCGGTGTCGCTGAGCAGGCCGGCACGGTGCAGCACCCGCGCGTGCGCTGTCGAGCCTTCGATGTCGTATGCCGCGAGCCGCCAATCGAAGTGGGTGCTCCGGGACAGCTCCGTCAGGGCATCCGCGGAACTGCCGGAGAACCGCCCGCCCCAGAGGCTCATCCGGTCGTCTTGGGGTGTCGAGGTCATTCCGTGGGCTCCTCGTGACTGAGAGTGTGTTCGGCAACAGCGGTCTCGATGCTCATCTCGCCGTTGCCTGTTGGTGGTCGGCCAGGGCGAGCAGGCGTCGGGCGACCGACCGGCCACCCCGCCCTGATGTGGTGACGAGCAGGATCGTGTCATCGCCGGCCACGGTGCCGAGCACCTCGTCGAGGTGAGCGGCGTCGAGAGCCGAGGCGAGATGATTGGCTGCCCCGGGCGGTGTCCGCAGCACGACCAGGTTCGCCGATGCGTCGGCGGTGACCAGCAGCTCCTCCAAGAGCCGGCACACCCGGGCAGGCACCGGCTCACCTTCAGTTGCCGCACCACCCGGCCCGGCTGCCGGCCCGGCCCCGGACATCGCAGCGGGCAGGACATAGACGCGGCTGCGGCCTCGCTGCACCTTGGCCGCGCCGAGCGCGACCAGGTCTCGCGACAAAGTCGCCTGGGTCACCTCGACGCCCTCGTCGGCGAGCAACGCGAGCAACTGCCGTTGTGATCGCACCGCACGCTCGCCGAGCAACTCGGTGATGCGTGCCCGGCGGGCCGTGGGCGTGGCGGGGATCATCGAGACGATCTCAACACGTCAGGCCATCCAACAGGCCAGGCAGCGCGGTCACGAAGGTGTCGAGTTCGTGCGCTTCGATCACCAACGGCGGAGCCAGCCGGATTGCATCCGGTGCTACGGCGTTGACGATGAACCCGGCGTGGAGAGCACGAGCCGTGACCTCGGCGGCAACCGGTGCGGTGAACTCGATGGCACGCAACAGCCCACGACCTCGGACCTCGCCGATCATGGCGTGTTCCAGGCCGAGGACGGCCTGTTCCAGGTGTTCGCCCATCGCCGCGGCGTGGGCGAGCAACCCGTCCTGCTCGATCGTGTGCACCACCGCCAACCCCGCCGCGCAGGCGAGCGGATTGCCGCCGAAGGTGGTGCCGTGTTGACCGGCGGTCAACAAACCCGAGACCTGCGGCCCATAGGTGACTAACGCCCCGATCGGCACTCCGCCCGCTAGCCCTTTGGCCAGCGTGACCGCATCGGGTCGCACCCGGCAGGCATGACTGGCGAGCCAATCCCCGGTGCGCCCCATTCCGCTCTGGATCTCATCAAGGATCAACAACGCCCCTGCGGCAGTAGTGAGCTCACGCGCCGCGCGCAGGTATGCCGGGTCTGCGGGCACGACCCCACCCTCACCTTGGATCGGTTCGAGGAAGACCGCCGCCACGTCGTCTCCGGCGTGCTCGACGGCCGCGTGCAAGGCCGCTGTGTCGTTGAACGGCACGTGGACGACCTGCCCGAGCAAAGGTTCGAAAGGTTCGCGATAGGCGGCTTTCCAAGTCAGCGCGAGCGCCCCGGTGGTGCGGCCGTGGAAGCCCCCTTCGGCCGCGATGATCGTGTTGCGTCCGGTGCGGCGGCTCAGTTTGATCGCCGCTTCGATCGCCTCGGCACCGGAGTTGCTGAAGAAGACCGCCGAGCCGGCCGGCGCATCGCACACCCGTAACAGCGCTTCGGCCAGCTCGACCTGCGGCTCGCTGGTGAAGAAGTTGGAGATGTGCACGAGCTGTGCGGCCTGCTTGGTCACCGCGTCAACGAGGGCCGGGTGACCGTGACCGAGTGTGTTGACCGCGATGCCGCCCAGTAGGTCGAGATAGCGCTTGCCGTCGACATCGACGACATAGCAGCCCTGCCCGTGCGAGAGCACCGTCTGTGGCACCCCGAAGATCGGCAGCAACGAGGCGGCGTACCGGTCGAGCCAGTCGCCGGTGTGGCTCATGAGGGATCACCAGGTCCGTCCGTAGCGGCTGCGACAGCTGTCCCGTTGTCAGCAACCACCATGGTGCCAATGCCCTCGTCGGTGAAGACCTCGAGCAACAGCGAATGCGCCACCCGCCCGTCGATGACGTGAGCCTGCGGCACTCCGTCTTCGACGGCTCGAATGCAGGCTTCCAGCTTGGGCACCATCCCTGAGTCGACCCTTGTGAGAAGCTCTTTGGCCTCGCGGACGCCGAGTTGGGAGATCAGCGAGTCACGGTCCGGCCAGTTCGAGTAAATGCCTTCGACATCGGTGAGCACGACCAGCTTGCGTGCCTCCAGCGCGACCGCCAGCGCCGAGGCAGCCGTGTCGGCGTTCACGTTGAGCACTTGGCCGGGAGTGTCGAGGTCGGGTGCCACTGTCGAGACGACCGGGATCCGGCCGGCCTTGACGATGTCGAGCACCGCATCCGGGTTAACCCCCACGACGTCGCCGACCAGCCCGAGATCGACTTCCGCACCGGCCACGATCGTGCCCCGTCGCGACGCTTCGAAAAGGTGCGCATCCTCACCGGAAAGGCCGACGGCCAGGGGGCCGTGCTGGTTGAGCAGCCCGACGAGCTCTCGCCCTACCGACCCGGTGAGCACCATCCGGACGACTTCCATGACCTCCGGAGTGGTCACCCGCAGCCCGCCGCGGAACTCGCTGGTCAGCCCGAGCCGGTCGAGCATAGATCCGATCTGGGGACCACCGCCGTGCACGACCACCGGTCGCAAGCCGGCATACCGCAAGAACGCGACATCCTCGGCGAAGGCGGACTTGAGGGCGTCGTCGACCATGGCGTTGCCGCCGTACTTCACGACGACCAGGGCACCACGGAAGCGCTCCAGCCAAGGCAGCGCTTCCACGAGAGTGGCAGCCTTGCCCGCGGCCACGCGGATCGCGGCAGCGTCGATGACGCCGCGAAGTGAGCTGGGGCTCATGGGTTTTCTCCCGATCAGGTGCTGTAGGCGGAGTTCTCGTGGACGTAGTCGTGGGTGAGGTCGTTGGTCCACACGGTCGCGGTCGCGTCACCGGCACCGAGGTCGACGACAACATGGGTATGCCGTGGGCTGAGGTCGACGAGCGACCGGTCCTGCCCCACGCCGCCGGACCGGCAGACCTGCACACCGTTCATCGCGACCGCCAGGTCGGCCGGATCGAAGACCGCGGCCGTCGTGCCGATCGCGGCCAGCACCCGACCCCAGTTGGGGTCGTTGCCGAAGACGGCACACTTGAACAGGTTGCTGCGGGCGATCGACCGTGCGACCTCGAGCGCATCGGTTTCGCTTGCTGCCGAACGGATCTCGATCTCGATGTCGTGGTGGGCACCTTCCGCGTCGGCGATCAGCTGGCGGGCCAGGTCGGCGCACACCGCGGTGACCGCATCGGTCAACTCATCGTGGCCGGGGGTCACTCCGGAGGCTCCCGACGCAAGGAGTAGCACCGTGTCGTTGGTTGACATACACCCGTCGGAGTCGATCCGGTCGAAGGTGTGAGCGGTGGCTCGGCGCAGCGCTTCGTCAACGCTCGCGGCCTCGGCCACGGCGTCGGTGGTGACGACAACGAGCATGGTGGCCAGGCCGGGGGCGAGCATCCCGGCGCCCTTGGCCATCCCGGCGACCGTCCAACCGTCGCCGGCCACCCGGGCCTGCTTCGAGACCGTGTCGGTCGTCATGATTGCGACTGCCGCCGCGTCGTGCCCCTCGGGAGCCAGAGCGACTGCGGCAGTGTCGATTCCGGCTAGCAATCGGTCCATCGGCAGCCGCTCGCCGATCAGCCCGGTCGAGCAGACCGCGATGTCGCCGGACGAGAGCCCGAGCACGTCGGCGACGTGCTCAGCGGTGCGGTGAGTGTCGAGGAAACCCTCCGGACCGGTGCAGGCATTGGCCCCACCGGAGTTGAGCACGACCGCGTCGATCCGCCCGTCCGCGACGACTTGGCGGGTCCACGTGACCGGGGCGGCCTCGACCCGGTTGCTCGTAAACACCCCTGCGGCCACGTGTCGCGGGCCGTCGTTGACGATCAGCGCGACATCCGGGAGACCGCTGGCTTTGATCCCGGCGGCGATTCCGGCTGCCCGGAATCCTGACGGCAGCTCGACGACGACTGGCCGGCCTGTCGTGGCGTCGTCGGTCATGGCGCGACTCCGATTGTCGGCAGACCGGTGGTCTCGGGCAGGCCGAGCGCGAGGTTGGCGCACTGGATGGCGCCACCGGCCGTGCCCTTGGTGAGGTTGTCGACGGCAGCAGTGACCACTACTCGCCCGACCCGCTCGTCGACGGTGACCTGAAGATGGACCGTGTTGCTGCCCACCACGTGTGCGGTATGCGGCCAAGTGCCCGGCGGGAGGAGGTGAACGAACGGCTCGTCGGCATAGGCCTGCTCCCAGGCAGCCCGAACCTGCACCGGGTCGACGCCCTGTCGCTGGCCAGCCGTGCAAGTGGCCAGGATGCCGCGAGCCATCGGGGCCAGGGTCGGGGTGAACGAGACCGACACTCCGGATCCGGCTGCAGCCGAGAGATTCTGCTCGATCTCGGGGGTGTGCCGGTGCACTCCGCCAACCCCGTAGGGCGACATCGAGCCGATCACTTCGGCGCCGAGCAGGTGCGGTTTGAGCGACTTGCCGGCCCCCGAGGTGCCCGAGGCCGCAACGATGACGACACCCTCGGGCTCGAGCAGCCCGGCGGCGAATCCCGGCGCCAGAGCCAGCGAACACGCGGTCGGATAGCACCCCGGAACGGCGACCCGGCGCGCTCCGATCAGCTCGGCTCGACGCTTCTGCCCCGCCTGAGTGAGCAACTCGGGCAGCCCGTAGGGCCAGTTCCCGGCATACGGCGTGTCGTAGAAGGACTCCCACGCCGATCGTTCGACCAACCGGTAATCGGCCCCGCAGTCGAGAACGATCACCCCATCGGGCAGTTCGGCGGCCAAGGCAGCCGAAGCACCGTGCGGCAGCGCGAGAAAGACGAGATCGTGCTCGCCGAGCAACTCGGCGGTGGTGGGTTCCAGCACCCGGTCGGCCAGCGGCACGAGGAGTGGGTGCAGCTCACCCAGGCGACGCCCCGTCGACGAGTCCGCTGTGAGTGCGCCGATCTGGATCTGCGGGTGATCGAGCAGCAGCCGGAGGATCTCCCCACCGGCATACCCGCTTGCACCCGCTACTGCTGCCGTGACCATGACGCATGACTATACACGGCACGGCATACTCATGCAGCCGAGCCCCGTCGGCCCGGGTCAACGCTGGACTGCACCGAAACGGTCGACGGCGGCCGCCACCGCAGCGTCCCGGAAGCGGCTCACTTCGTCGGTCCGCATCGTGCGATCGGAAGCCCGGAAGGCCAGCCGGAAGGCCAGCGACTTCTTGCCGTCGCCGACCTGCTCGCCCCGGTAGACGTCGAAGAGGGTGATCGATTCCAGCTCACCGCCGGCGTTCTCCCGAAGGCACGATTCGAGCTGCGCGGCCGGCACCGATTCCTCGACGGTGAGAGCGACGTCGGTCAGTGCCACCGGCTGGGTCGAGAACGGCCGCATTCGCGCCGGGGTTTCGCTGGCCGTGGTGAGGACGTCGACCGAGAGCTCGGCGGCACAGGTGCGCGGTGGCAGCCCGAGGCGCCGCAACACGCCCGGATGCAACTCACCGGCATACCCGATCAGCGTGCCGTCGGTCAGGGTGAGCCGGGCGCAGCGCCCCGGGTGCCACGGCGCGTAGTCGGCAGCTTCCACCTGCACGCTCAACGAGAGAGCGTGGGCGATCGCGTTGGCTGCTTCGATGGCGTCGGCCCAGTCGGCGGACCGGCCCGCCCCCCACCAACCGGTCGGTGTGGCCTCGCCGGAGAGCATAACGGCCACGTGGCGGGGCTGGGCGGGCACGGCCGCGTGGATCGCGGCGATCGTTGCGTCGTCGGGTCGGTGCTCGACACCGGGCACCGGAGCCACATGCGCGCCCTGCGGATCGGGCAGGGCGACCGAGCCCAGCTCGAAGAGCGCGCAGTCACGTATGCCACGAGAGACGTTGCGGCGCAAGGCATCTGCCAGCGTCGACACGAGTGAGGTGCGGATCAGCGGCGTCTCGTCGGACAACGGGTTGGCCAAACGGACGGCGCTACGTCGAGGGTCGTCGGCGGCCATGCCCAACTCGTCGGCGTTGCTTTCGGCGACGAACGGGTAGGTCAGCACCTCGGTGAAACCACGCCCGGCCAGGGTCTGCGCGATGATCCGGCGCACCTGCTGGCCATGGGTGAGGCCCCGGCCTCCTGTGGGCGTGGACAACAGTGAAGGGATCTTCGAGTAGCCGTCGACCCGGGCGATCTCCTCGGCGTAGTCGGGCCCGTCGACGAGGTCAGGTCGCCACGACGGTGGGGTCACCTGCACCAGGGCCCCGGAGCCGGGATCGGCCACCGCGCAGCCGAGCTGTCCCAGGATGTCGATCACCCGGTCACGGGGGTAGTCCACACCGACCAACCGGCCCGGCAAGGTGGTGTCGAGCTCGTAGGCCGTGCGTGTCGTGGTGTTGTCGATGTCGGTCACCAGCTCGTCGATCCGCCCCCCGCCGAACTGCGCGAGCAGCTCGGCGGCGATCCGGGCCGCTCGCCGGGTGACCTTGGGGTCGACTCCGCGTTCGAAACGCTTGGAGGCCTCAGTGATCAGCCGGTGCCGCCGCGAGGCGCGGGCTACGTAGACCGGGTCGAAGTGGGCTGCCTCGATGAGGATGTTGCTCGTCGTGTCGGTGACCTCGCTGGTCGCCCCACCCATGACGCCGGCGAAGGCCAGTGGCACCGAACCGCTGTCGGTGATGAGCAGATCCTCCGGGTGCAGGGTGCGCTCGACGTCGTCGAGGGTCGTCAGCCGCTCACCGGCCCGGGCTTGCCGCACGACGATCGAGCTACCGAGCCGGTCGAGGTCGAAGGCATGCAACGGCTGACCGACGAGCATCATGACGTAGTTGGTGACGTCGACGGCCAGCGAGATGGGTCGCATTCCGACTTGGGTGAGCCGCCGTTGCATCCATTCGGGTGCCGGTGCCTTGGGGTCGATACCCCGCACGATCATCGCGACGTAGCGGTCACAGCCGGGATTGCCGTCTATCGGGGCGTCGTCGTCGAGCTGCACGGCATACCCGTTCGATCCGGCCGGCGTGTCGGAGCCGTCGGCCGGGTCGCGGAAACCCCCGGCCGGGCTTCCCTGGGAGTGCCAGTATTCGCGGGCGATCCCCCGCATCGAGAAGCAGTAGCCGCGGTCCGGAGTGACGTTGACCTCGATGACCTCCTCGCCGAGGCCGAGCAGCGAGATCGCATCGTCGCCGGGGGCCAGTCGCTCGGCTGCCGACTCACCGAGATAGCGGGACAACACGATGATCCCGGTGTGATCCTCACCGAGACCCAGCTCGTCCTCGGCGCAGATCATGCCGTTGGAGACCCGGCCGTACGTCTTGCGGGCCGAGATCCGGAAGCCACCGGGCAGCATCGCCCCGGGAAGCACGACAACGACGAGATCGCCGACCTCGAAGTTCGTTGCGCCACAGACGATCTCTTGGTCCTTGTCGTCGCTGACCCGCTGGCCGTGGGGCCCGACGTCGACCGTGCAGTAGCGGATGGTCTTGCCGTTCTTCTGCACCTGCTCGTCGATGGTCAGCACCCGGCCGACGACGATCGGGCCTTCGAGGTCGGCGCCGTGCACCGCCTCTTCCTCGAGCCCGACCGACACCAACGACTCGGCCACCTGCGTCCCGGTCGCCCCGGCCGGCACGTCGACCAGCTCGGCGAGCCATCCCAACGGCACCCTCATCGTGTTTTCCTCACGCTCGCGCGGGCCATCTCAGACCGCCATCCCGAACTGGTTCGAGAAGCGCACGTCGCCCTCGACCATGTCACGCATGTCGCCGACACCGTTGCGCAGCTGGAGGGCCCGCTCGATGCCGAAACCGAAGGCGAACCCGGTGTAGACCTCCGGGTCGATCCCGCACGCCCGCAACACCTTCCGGTTGACCATGCCCGAGCCACCGAGCTCGATCCAACCCGACCCGCCGCAGGTGCGGCACTCCCCCGGTGCCGACTCGCCCCGGCATACGAAGCACTGGAAGTCGGTCTCCATGGACGGTTCGGTGAACGGGAAGTAGGAGGCGCGCACCCGCGTGCGCACGTCACCGAACATCGAATGGACGAAATGGTCGATCGCACCGCGTAGATGGGCCATGGTCAGGCCCCGGTCGATGGCGAGCAGCTCGATCTGATGGAACACCGGCGTGTGTGTGGCGTCGAGCTCGTCGGTGCGGAAGACCTTGCCCGGGGCGACGACGTAGATCGGCGGCTCGCGGGTGAGCATGGTGCGGATCTGGATCGGCGAGGTCTGGGTGCGCAGCACGAGACCGGCATCGGGCGGGTCGACGAAGAAGGTGTCCTGCATCTGCCGGGCCGGATGGTCACGGCCCAGGTTGAGGGCGTCGAAGTTCATCCACTCTGATTCGACCTCAGGGCCTTCGGCGACCTCCCAGCCCATCCCGACGAAGACGTCGACGAGCCGGTCCTGGGTCAGCTCGACCGGGTGCCGGGCGCCGAACCGCCGCCGGGTGGTGGGCAGCGTGACGTCGACCCGCTCCTCGACGAGGATGCGCTCGTCACGCTCGGTCTCGAGTTGGGCCTGCCGGGCCGCGTATGCAGCCTGCACCGCCGCGAGGGCCTCGCCGACCGCACGGCCGGCCGCTGCTTTACGTTCAGCCGGCAACGAACCGATGGCCCGGCGGGCGGCCACAACCGGGCCTTTGTCCAGATGGGCGAGCCGGGCAACCTTGAGCGACTCGAGATCGCCGGCCGAGTCGAAAGCCGCACGGGCCTCGGCAACAGCCGATCCGAGAGCAACTGGGCCAGTCGGGTCGGTCGGTGCCCCATCGGTAGTGGACATGGATGGTCCTTGTCGATCGAGAGCTGGTCGGGCCCCGAGTCTAGAGCGGGGATGCCGCCCCGTGTCGACCGGCCGCACCGTGGACCCGCGCTGCCGGCCTACTGACCGCCCCAGGGTTGGTCCCGCTGGGCGGCCGCCGAGGCGTAAAGGCAGACGGTGGCAGCCATCGCCAGGTTGAGCGACTCGGCGCGCCCGTGGATCGGCACCCGGACCACCTGGTCGCAGCGGTCACGCAGCTGCTCGGGGGTGCCCCATGCCTCATTGCCGAAGACCCAGGCGTGCGGGCTGTCGAGCCGGGCGTCGGGAAGCAGCACCGAACCCGAGCCATCAGCGGACAACACCCGGATCCGGTGCCCGGCGAGCTGGTCGAACAGGGTGTCGAGATGCTCTCCGACGACGATCGGCAGGTGGAACAACGATCCGGCGGTGGCACGGACGGCCTTGGGTGCCAGCACATCGACGCTCTCCGAACTGAGCACGACCGCGTCAGCACCGGCGGCGTCGGCAGCGCGGATGACGGTGCCGGCGTTGCCAGGATCGCGAACGTGTGTGAGGACGCAGAGCAGCCGCGGCCGGGCCGCCAAGACGGTGTCGAGGGTCGCCGGTAACACCCCCGGTTGGGCCCGGCATACCGCGAGCAGTCCTTGTGGGGCGCGGGTGTCGCTCATCGCCGCGAGCACCTCGGGAGTGCATTCGCGCACCGAGACGTCCGCGCCGGTCGCGTCATCGAGCAGCGTGGTATGCCGCGATGCGGCCTCGGCGGTGGCGTAGAGATCCCGGACCAGCTCGGGGCGCCACCGGACCGCCTCGGCGACGGCCGGGGGTCCTTCGGCGAGGAAAAGGCCCACCCGCCGGCGGGTCGAACGTTGGGCCAACGCCCGAACCCGGCGCACTCGCTCGGCCCGAGGATTGCTCAGCATGGGCCGCAGCGAGGGCGGATTGACAGGCCGGGGCTCAGGCGGCGTCGCCGCGGGCCGGCACCGAGCTGCGGGACACGTCGACGAGGGCTGCGAAAGCCGGGGCATCGTTGACCGCGAGCTCGGCGAGCATCCGGCGGTCGACCTCGACGCCAGCGGCCTTGAGCCCTTGCATGAACCTGTTGTAGGTCATGCCGTTGGCGCGGGCAGCGGCGTTGATCCGCTGGATCCACAACCGCCGGAAGTCTCCCTTGCGAGCCCGCCGGTCTCGATAGGCATAACCCATCGAGTGGACGACCTGCTCCTTAGCCTTGCGGTAGAGCCGCGAGCGCTGGCCGCGGTAACCGCTGGCCTGCTCGAGAACGACCCGGCGCTTCTTGTGGGCGTTGACCGCCCGCTTCACGCGTGCCATGTGATCACACTCCTGGTTGTCGGGCGGGTATCAGCGGCCGAGCAGCCGCTTGACCTTCGCGGTGTCGGGCTTGGACAACTCGACGTCGCCCGCAATAGAGCGCATCTTCTTGCTGGACTTGCCTTCGAGCAGGTGCCGACCGCCGGCTTGCTCGCGCATGAGCTTGCCCGTACCGGTGGCACGGAAGCGCTTCTTCGCGCCACTGTGAGTCTTCATCTTCGGCATGGCGCCGATCTCCTTCGTGTGATCCGAGCGGGTCGCCGCTCGGGTGGTTCGGTCTGTGACGGGCTGTCGCGGGCGAGGTCAGCCTCCGGGGCGCGGAGCCCGTGGTTTGGGTGCGGCGCCAGCGCTCGCCCGAGACGGCGGCGCGGTCGGTTTGGAACCGGGCGCCGGGCCGGGCCGTGGAGTGGCCGGCGTGTTCGATGCTGGTGCGGGTGCGTCGGTGACCGGCGTGCTCGGTGCAGGTGCGGGTGCATCGATCTCCGGCTGTGCAACCGGCTCAGGACGTGCCGTCGGCGCGTCCGCTGTGCTCGTGGCCGGCTCAGCGACCACCGCGGTCTTGGCTTGTTCATCCCGGCGAGCCGTCGTTGCCTCGGATCCGCTGCTGGCCCGCGCCCGCCGGGCTTCGGCCTTGGCCTCGGACTTCTTCTTGGTCGGTCCGATGACCATGATCATGTTGCGTCCGTCCTGCCGCGGCGCGGACTCGACGTAGCCGAGTTCACCGATGTCTTCGGCGAGGCGTTGCAAGAGGCGGAAACCAAGCTCTGGGCGCGACTGCTCGCGACCGCGGAACATGATCGTCACCTTGACTTTGTCGCCCGCCTTGAGGAAACGCTCGACGTGGCCTTTCTTCGTGCCGTAGTCGTGCGGGTCGATCTTCGGGCGGAGCTTGATCTCCTTGATGACGGTGTTGACCTGGTTCTTGCGGGCTTCCCGGGCCTTCATGGCGGCTTCGTACTTGTACTTGCCGAAGTCCATGAGCTTGGCCACCGGTGGGCGGGCCGTCGGGGCTACCTCGACGAGGTCGAGGTCAGCCTCGGCGGCCAGCCGGAGGGCGTCCTCGACCCGGACGATGCCGACCTGCTCGCCGTTAGGCCCGACCAGGCGCACCTCGGGGACCCGGATCCGGTCGTTGATGCGAGGCTCGCTGATGTGGTGCTCCTTCGTGTCGTCGCGGCTGACCTGGACGACGCGAGAAGGCCTCTCGTCGCCCGGCGCGAGGAGCTTTGAGCAGCACGATCGTGCGGCGGCTTCGGCGGGTCGACCCGCGCCGCGCTGCACTCGGGCCTGCGAGCCGGCCTGCCCCGCGGCATACCGGCTCGGCCGACAAACCGGCCAGACCCGACCGTGACCCGGCAACCTGTCGGTCGACGCGGGTGGAAGCTCAGCTCCTCTTGCATACCGGCCCGGGCGTCTTCGGGAACCGACGGTTCCCTGGCAAGACCCCCGGACTCGGCTGGTCAACGCATGAGTTTAGCAGTCCGGCGACCGTATCCCGGACACCGAAGACCGTCATGATCAGCCGTCGCGACAGCGCGGCACAACGGCGAGCCCGGCACAACGGCGAGCCCGACCCCAGGTCAGTGACCGAGCAGCACGCTGATCGTGTGGATAAACAAACCCACCAGCCCACCGACGATGGTGCCGTTGATCCGGATGAACTGGAGGTCACGGCCGACGTGCAACTCGACCTTGGCCGCCGTCTCGGCGCCGTCCCAGCGCTCTATGGTGTGACTGATGATCGTCGTGAGCTCAGTGCCGTAGCGAGCGACGAAGAAACACGCCAGGTCGGCGATATAGCCGTCGAGCCGGTTCTGGAGATCTGGGCGGCCGCGTACCCGTTCGGCGAACGTGCGTAGCTGTGACTCGATCCGGCTACGAAGGACCGACTCGTCGTCGCGCAACGCGTCGATGATCGAGGTCCGGAACGCTGCCCAGAGGGAGATCATCGTGTCGAGCACCTGTGGGTGGTCCAGGATTCGGTTCTTGAGCCGTTCGGTGCGAGCTTGAGTCTCGGGGTCTTCGAGCAGATCGTCGGCCAATTGGGCGAGCAGGTCGTCGATCGCCTTGCGGGCGTGGTGGTAGGGGTTGTCACGGATGTCGACGAGCCAGGCCAGGGCCTCTTCGTAGAGTCGCCGGATGACCACGTCGTTGACCCGTTGCGGGGCCCACCAGGGGGCGCGCTCCTGCAAGACCGTGCCGAACGCGCTTTCGTTGGCGAGCAGCCACCGGTAGGCCTCGGCGATAGCCAGATCGACCAGCCCGTGGTGGGCCCGGTCACGAACCACCTCGCCGAGGAACGAGCCGGCGATCGGGGCGATCGGCTCTTCACGGAAGCGGGGTAGCACGGCCTCGTCGAGCAGCCCGGCGACCGATCGGTCCTCAAGCCGCTGGAGACCCGCGACGGTCAACGAGATCGCCTCGTCGACCGCGCGCGTGGTGTGTCGCGGGTCGAGCACCCAGGCTGCGGCCCGGTCAGCGACCCGGGCGGACAGGACCCGGTCGCGGATCAGCTCCTGCCGCAGGAAGTTGGCGCCCATGAAGTCCTGCAGGCCGATCGCGAGTGCGTCCTTCTTGCGTGGGATCAGAGCGGTGTGCGGGATCGGCAGCCCGAGCGGGTGTCGGAACAAGGCGGTGACCGCGAACCAGTCCGCCATGGCCCCCACCATCGACGCTTCGGCGCCGGCGTTGACGAAACCCCAGACGCCGTCCCGGCCCAGCGTCAGCACGAAGACCACCGCCGCCAGCACCAACAATCCGAGGGCGACCCGGCGCATCCGGCGCAACGCGGCGCGCCGTTGCTCGTCACCTGCCGTGTCGGTAAGCACGCTCAGTGTGGACACGATCGCCCTCCCTGTCCGGCGCAGCAGTATGGCGCAGCAGCATACGGTGTGCTCATGCCCCGCGCCCCAGGCAACCCCGCCCTCACCCCTTTCGGTACGACGATCTTCGCGACGATGTCGGCGCTGGCTGTCGAACATGACGCCATCAACCTGGGTCAGGGCTTCCCGGACAGCGACGGCCCGAGCAGTGTGCTGGATGCGGCTGTCGCGGCGATCCGGGGCGGCCGTAATCAGTATCCGCCCGGGCCCGGGGTGCCGGAATTGCTGGCCGCCGTGGCCGAGCACCAGCAGCGCTTCTACGGGATCGAACTGGACCCTTCCCGTGAGGTCCTGGTGACCGTGGGTGCCACCGAGGCGATCGCCGCGAGTGTGTTGGCACTCGTGCGACCCGGCGACGAAGTGGTGACCTTCGAGCCCTACTACGACTCGTACGCCGCGACCATCGCCCTCGCGGGTGGGGTGCGACGCACGGCGGTGCTGCGCTTCCCCGACTTCGCCGTGGACGAAGCGTCGTTGCGCGCCGCGTTTTCGCCCCGCACTCGGGTGGTGCTGCTCAACAGTCCCCACAACCCGACGGGCAAGGTGTTCACCCGTGCTGAGCTGGGCCTGGTCGCTGAGCTGGCCCGCGAGTACGACGCCTGGGTGATCACCGACGAGGTCTACGAGCATCTGGTCTTCGACGGAGCCGTGCACGTGCCAATGGCGACGCTGCCGCAGATGTGGGACCGCACGGTGACCATCTCGTCGGCTGGTAAGACCTTCTCGACGACCGGCTGGAAGGTCGGCTGGGTCACCGGCCCGGCCGAGCTCGTGGCTGCCGTTCGGGCGGTGAAGCAATTCCTGACATTCGTCGGATCGGGCCCGTTCCAACCGGCAGTGGCGGTCGGGTTGGGTTTGCCGGACCGGACCTTTGCGGCCTTCGCGAGCGAGTTGCAAGGCAAACGGGACCGGTTGTGTGCCGGGCTGGCAGCCGCCGGGTTGGCGATCTCACGGCCAGCAGGCACTTACTTCGTCATCGCCGATGCGGCCCCACTCGGGGCCACGGATGCGGAGACGTTCTGCCGTGAACTCCCGGTCCGCGCCGGTGTCGTCGGCGTGCCGGTTTCGGTGTTCCACGACGACCCTGACGTGGCGCGTACCCTCGTGCGGTTCGCATTCTGCAAACGTGACGAGGTGTTGACCGAGGCTGCGCGTCGGCTCGGCGCGATGACCGAACAACGGTAAACCCCAGCCCAACGACCAGTCCCGACCCAGCGACTAGTCCCGACCCAGCGACGCGTCCCGCTTTGGCAACGAGTACCGCCTCGGCGACGAGTCTTTGTCCAACGACGAACCCCGCCCAGCCGTAACTCCTGGCCCAGCGTTGGACAAGGCAGCCAGCCCGACGTGGTATGGCGGCACCCGGGCACGCACTGCGCCACGGCGGGCGGCGTGACGGCCACTGTGAACCCCGGGCACGCACGGCTTCACGCAGCCGCCGCGCGATGGGCTAGACGATCGCATCGTGAACCCCGGGCACGCACGGCTTCACGACAGCGGAAGCAGTCGAACCCGGCCGTTGAGCAATGCCAGAGGGTCGAGATACGTGTCACCACGACGCACACCCCAGTGCACGCAATCACGGGGCCGGCAATGCCCTGCGGCGGAGGACGGGACCAGCACGCCCACCGGAGCCCCCCGATCCACGGCGGTGCCCAGTGCGACATCGGTGCGAACGGGTTCGAAGGTACTTCGCAGCCCACCAGGATGGGTCAGCACGAGCACGGGGCGTCCGGCAACCATCCCGGCGAACGAGACCACTCCGGCCCGGGGTGCCAGGACCGTCAGGTCACCGGATGGTGCCAGGTCGACTCCACGGTGTCCCGGGCCCCACCGGAACGCCGGACGAACGAAACGCCGCATCACGGTGGAACCGCGCACTGGCCACCCCCAGCCTGGTCGCGTCGTCGCCACCGGCTCCGGGCCCGTCGTGGTACTGGGGTCGACGAGCTGAATCGCCGGACTCGAGTCGGTGACACTCGCCACCCGGTGTGAGACCGGCTGCAGAGCACCCGTCGTTTCAGGCATGGTCGAATCACTGAACGACGGCGCGGGCACGGACAGCACCAGCATCAGCGAAACCACCCAGACTGCTGAGATCACCACGGACACCGAGAAGACAGGGAGCTTTGACGATGCCCAGCGGCTGGCTCGCCTGCAGGCCGTCGAAAGCGAACGGGCACGAGGTGTCCTGGTCATGACCACGATCCTCGACGAAACCCGGTGACCCGACTAGTCAGCGCGACGTGCCTGTGGACGGGCGGCCCTCGTCGCGAGGTGTTGTGAACAACCCGCTCAGCGATCACGCCTGCCGTCCGCGGCACGGCCAAGTGCTGGCGCTACGGGAGGCGTGGCCAGGACCATGGTTGACAGCCATCGAGTCGAAGGGTTTGCTGCAGCATGATCGGACCGGGCTGACCTGGGGAGGGACAGCTGACATGGCTCTTGCCTAGGGCGTGACCGACCTCGTGGTTGATCACGTATTGCCGGTAACCGATCAGATCAGCTCCGTATGTGACCGAACCGAACTCCCAACGGTAGAGGTTGATCACCGAGCGGTAACCGTTGAAACACGAAACCCTGGATGCTCGAGTGGCCAGCGGTGCGCAGAGGCGACTCGTGAAACCGTTACTGGCCAATGATACCCGGAAATCGACGCGAGCCCCCGACCTGACGTCCTCCGGAGCAACCGGAACGAACCCCACCCCGAGTTCGTCCTGCCAACCACGCGGGTCGGTCAGGGTCGCCCGAACAGTGGCTGCGAACTCGCCAGCATCCACCTCCAGCCCTTCTTCCACCTCGACGGCGTAATACAGAATGCGACCAGTGGTCCGCACCGGGCCATCCGGCACGGTGACGACGCGGAACTCTCCAGCACCGGCCTCGGGCACAGCCTTGAAGCGGGCCGGTTTTGGAACCGACGTCCACGTCGGGACGGAGGGCGACTCTGCCTGTTCGACGTGGTCCGTCGCCATCACCGGTGCAGAGCCCGACGCCGGCGGGGCCGCCGTCTCGCCCGCTGGAACAGATGACGTCGGCGGTTGTTTGATCGACGAGACGTCGGTGCCGGGAGACGACGCGACCAGAGCTACCGACTCGGTCCCGCGCTCGCGAAGCAGCAACGCGTAACCCCCACTTGCCATCAGGGTGGCAACGACGAGTATCCCAATGGCCACCGTCATGGTGCGCCGACGCCGACGCATCCGCCGGGCTCTCCGACTGTCGTGGTACAAGAACCGGCGGGTGGGTAAGGTCAGCTGCTCGCGCGCTGGGTGCATCGACACTCACGAACCTCATCTGTGGCAAACCTCAGACCGACCCAGACGGGCACAGCCGCCCGGAACACACCCTCTATCCTGGCCCTTCACCCCGGCTCCATCATCGACGGGTCGCATCCTCGGCCATCGGCTTGCCCAAGCGACTTAGGGCACCAACGCTGTCCAACGGCACCGCCAAAACGACTCGCCTCCAACGGCGAACCACCGGCACCCTCGACTGGAAACCTATGGCGGGGTCTGTGAACCATCCTAGGCTCCTCGGAGGACCCCGGCCTTGGAAACGAGGATGGAGCCATGGGAACCGAGAGCACCTCTGGGAAGACGGCGACACGTTGATACTCCCCGGAGGAGAAGGCCAGGGCGGTTCGTCTGGTGCGGCAGCTGCGCAAGGACCTCGGCACGTCGCATGGCACGGTCCAGCGAGCGAATCCCGCCGCCGCCAGGGCGCCGGACCTGGCCAACTGGCAGTTCACCGCCCACCGTCCCGACGCCCTGTGGGCCACCGGCCTGGACGGACACCGACCGAGCAATACGACAACCAGGGTCGGTGTATCCAGGCCTGGCGGCCCATCAGCTAACTGTGCAAGCACCGTCCGCCTCACTGCCAGTGTGTTGTCCGGCCGATCAGGCCCGTGGGTGGGCTTGCCGGTAGGCAGCTCGCAGCCGCTCGCCCGAAACGTGGGTGTAGATCTGGGTCGTCGCCAGACTGGCGTGTCCTAGGAGCTCTTGGACGACCCGCAGGTCCGCTCCGCCGTCGAGCAGATGTGTGGCTGCCGAGTGACGCAAACCGTGGGGTGACAGCTCTGGCGCATCCCCCACTTCGCCCGTCATCCGGTTCACCACGTCACGGACCTGCCTGGCATCAACGCGCCGGCCCCGCCGGCCCAGGAAGAGCGCCGGGCCACTGCCTGCGGTGGCCAGTGCGGGCCGCGCCGTGAGCCAGTCACGCAGGGCAGCAGCCGCGGGAGCTCCGAACGGAACCACCCGCTCCTTGTCACCTTTGCCCCGCACCCGGATCAGCCGGTCCGGCAGGTCGAGATCGTCGATATCGGCGGCGGCCAGCTCACCGACCCGGAGCCCGCTGGCGTAGAGCAGCTCGAGCATGGCGCGGTCACGCACCGACACCGGGTCGCCGCTAGCAGCCCGGTGCCCGGCAACCTCGAGCATGTCGGCGGCCTGATCCGCCCGAAGCACATCGGGCAACGGCGTGGCCCGGCGGGGGGCGGTGAGCCGCAGCGACGGGTCGGTGGGCACCCGTCCGGTGCGAGCCGCCCACCGGAAGAAGGCCCGTGCCGCCGCTGCCCGACGCGCAATGGTGCTGCGAGCTGCCCCTTGACCAGTTCGACCGGTCCGATCCTCCGGTGCACGCGCGTCCGGCGGCGGCTGGTCGCGCACTCCAACGCTGGCTGCGGGGGCGGCAGCCGGGACAACTCCGGACTCCGTTGCGGCTCGGCCACGCGTGAGCGTGGCCAGCCAGGACCTGAGGTCGGCCAATCGAACCTCGGCAAGGTCAGCGATGCCGCGCTCGCGGAAGTGTCGGCTCATCGAGCGAAGATCGCCGAGGTAGGCCCGACACGTGTGAGGCGAGAGCCCGCGTTCGGCTCTGAGATGACGTTCGAAGGCCGCTAGTGTCTCCTCCCACGCGAACCGATCGACGTTCGGGTCTGATCCGGCCACCGCTCCACGGTCGCACACTGACCGGCGACCGTCCTGGTCGCCACGCCACTAAGCCTCATCACTAGGCCTCATCCGGGCCTGCTATCCCGGCGAGTCGGTTTGCGCCATCGATCACCCTCGACGACGACCAACCCGAGCAACTCGAGTCGTGCCAGCGCCGCCCGAGCCTGTGTCTCGGGCACGCAGGCGTATCGGGCGATCGCAGGCACCGGCATCCCGGCTCGGACCGGCACGACGTCGAGCACCGACCGGTCGGCAGGGTCGACGGCATCAGCCAGCATCGGCTGGGCACAACGGCGTGGGGCAGCGTCGAGCCCGAGTTGACCGACCAGCTCGATCATCTCGGCAGCGTCAGTGACCAGCGTGGCCTGGCCGTCGCGGATCAGCTGATGACACCCCGCCGACATCGGCGAGACCACCGGCCCGGGGACCGCGGCGACCGGTCGGTGGTGCTCGGCCGCGGTGCGAGCAGTGTTCAACGACCCTGACCTCAGGTTTGCCTCGACGACGAGAGTGCCGGCAGCCATCGTGGCGATCAACCGATTGCGCTTGAGGAAGCGCCCCCTGGTCGGCGCGCCGCCCGGGCACACCTCCGACACCACGGCCCCGACCTCCCCGATCCGGGCGATCAGCCTGGCGTTGCCCGAAGGGTAGGGCCGGTCCAGCCCACCGGCGAGCACGGCGATCGTCGCGCCGGACGCGCCCAGAGCGCCCACATGTGCATGTCGGTCGATGCCGTATGCTGCACCGGAGACCACGGCATACCCACGGGCCGCGAGCTCGCTCGAAATGTCAGCGCTCAGGCCCACCCCGTAGGCAGTCGCGGCCCGTGAGCCGACGACTGCCACTGATCTTGCCTGCAACCCGGCGAGATCACCAGGTCCTCTGACCCACAACGAGATCGGTGGATCGGCCAGGTCATCCAGACCGGTAGGCCAGTCCGGATCCGACGGAATCAGCACCCGCAGCCCCAGTGCTCGGGCCATCGAGGGCAACCCGGCGAAGTCGACATCGACGGCCCGATCACGCAACACGCGGTGGTGCTGGGTCGCCGGGCTGGCCAACGCCACCAACGCATCGACAGCACCCATCTCGGTCACCAGCCGGGCCGCCTGCGCATCAGCGGGCTCACAAACCCTCGACCAGGCTGCCCGAGCCCACCGCTCGTCGTCGAGCAGTGGACGAATCGCCGCCAACCACCGAGCAGCAGCGGACGATTCCGGTTCGGATCGGCTCATGACAGGACCGTCCGCAGCTGTGCCGGTCATGCGGCCGCCGCCGCACGATGCCGCAGGGACAAAGCCAACCCGACGTCGTCTCGACATGGCCGGGTGCGGCCCGCCAGGTCGGCAATGGTCCAGGCCAACCGCAGACACCGGTCGTAGCCCCGCAGCGACAGGACGCCTCGGTCGATAGCCCGGTCCAGGTCCGTGGTGAGCCCGTTGGGCAGCCGCCACGGCGACCGGCGAAGCACCGGCCCGGGGACCCGGGCATTGAGGGAACCCCACTGCGACCCCCACCGGTGCCGCTGCACTTCCCGGGCGGCGCTGACCCTGGTCGCGACCGTTGCCGTGGACTCGCCACCGACACCAGTCAGAACGGACCGGGATGGAGCCGGGACCTGCACCTGGATGTCGACGCGGTCCAGGATCGGTCCGGACAGTCGCCCGGCATACGAGCGCACCTGATGGGGCGAGCACGAGCAGGACAATCCCTTGCCGAATCCCATGCCGCACGGACACGGATTGGCAGCCAACACCAGCTGGAACTCACACGGAAACCGGAACTGACCCACCGCTCGGGCCACCACCACCGATCCGGACTCGATCGGCTGACGCAACGCCTGCAACGCCGACGCACGGAACTCCGGGGCCTCGTCGAGGAAGAGCACACCGTGATGGGCTGCGGTGACCGCGCCCGGGCGCACACCAGCCGATCCCCCGCCGATCAGCGCGGCGACCGATGCCCCGTGATGTGGTGCCACGAACGGGGGCCGACGACACAGGCTGTCGTAGCGGTCCAGCGTGCCGAGCACCGACTGGATGGCCGTCACCTCCAGGGCTTGCTGATCGGTGAGTTCCGGAAGCAGCCCCGGGAGCCGTTCGGCGAGCATCGACTTGCCACCGCCCGGGGGTCCGACCAGGAATACGTGGTGTCCTCCGGCGGCAGCGATCTCGAGAGCCAACCGGGCCTCGGCCTGCCCGATGACATCGGCCAGGTCAGGAGTGCGCGGGTGGGCCGGTGCCGACATCGGCGGGTCAGGCACTTCGGCGACTGGGCACCCATCGCCCAACGCCCGGTAACGCCGCACCAGCTCCGCGAGGTGAGCCACTCCGTGCACTTTCACGCCATGCACCAGTCGAGCCTCGGCCGCCGCTGCCGAGGGCACGACGACGTGCCGAGCGCCACCACGGGCAGCGGCCACGGTGAGCGGCAGCACACCCGGAACCGGCCGGACCGACCCGTCCAGGCCCAACTCGCCGAGGTGCACGACGTCCGAGACGACGTGCCGGGGCACGACGTCGTTTGCAGCCAGCGCGGCGATCGCGATCCCGAGGTCGAAACCGCTGCCGACCTTGGGGACCGAGGCCGGCGACAGATTGACGGTGATCTTCCGTTGGGGCATGGGATGACCGCTGTTCGCGGCCGCTGCCCTGACCCGGCCGTGCGCTTGTGCGCAGGCGGTGTCCGCCCGGCCGGTCACGAGGAAGGCCGGCAACCCCGAGGAGATATCGGCCTCCACTCGCACGACGAACCCGTCGACGCCGTGCAACCCCACGGCAAGCGTGCACCCGAGCCCCATCAGGCCAGCCCCGTCACGTGCTCGACGTGAGCCGGACCAGTGCTGCTGCACTGAACCCCGATCAGGTCGATCCGCACGTCGTGGCAGCCGGTGGGCTCATGGGCCACCAGCCATGCCGCGACAAGCTGGCGCAAACGACGCACCTTGGCGCGGCTCAACGCCTCGACGGGTGCCACGAATCCCCCGCTGCGCCGGGTCTTGACCTCGACCCCGACGAGGCAGTCGCCATCCCTGGCCACCAGATCGAGCTCGCCGAACCGTCCCCAACGCCAATTGCGGTCGAGGATCACCACCCCGCGCTCCCGGAGGTAGCGCTCCGCGAGCCGCTCCCCGTAGTCGCCCAGAACGGCGGTCGCTGGCCCTCGTGGGCAGGTGTCGATCGGATCCATGGCGACAGCCAAGCGGGGGCATCGTCGTGGCTGCGCCTCACCGGCCACGAGGTGTGGATGGTGTGACTCGCAACGCCGGTGCTGTGGACAGGCCCACGGAAACTCCCCGCGTTCCCCAGCGTCTGGCGATCACCCGACGATCACCGCCGTCAGCACTCCACAACGGCTACTGGCGTCGGCTGACCGCAGGACGCCAGGGTCTGGGCAGCGCCCGTCTCGGTCAGGCCGGTGGTTCGATATCGGCTTTGGCCAGCTCTTCGATGTTGACGTCTTTGAAGCTCACGACCCGCACCGACTTGACGAATCGCGCGGGACGGTAGATGTCCCACACCCAGGCATCGGACATCGTGATATCGAAAAACACCTCGCCGCCATCGGAACGCACCTTCATCTCGACCGAGTTGCACAGGTAGAACCGCCGCTCGGTCTCGACCACATACGAGAACAGGGACACGACATCGCGATACTCGCGGTAGAGGGCAAGCTCCTGCTCGGTCTCGTACTTCTCGAGGTCCTCTGAACTCATCGCGGTGCACACTCCAACTCGCCCGTGGGGTCGCTACGATCCGACTGGCCCCGTTCTACCACGGCCGCTGGTGAACCCAGCTCTCTGTCGACCGCTCCCGGCAGCCGCCACGATCGACGGTGTTCGACGCAGGGCCCGTGCTCGACGAGCGCCTCCCGGTGTCCGCGTGCGGCGTATCCCTTGTTCTGGCTCCACCCGTATGCCGGGTGCCGCCTCGCCAGCCCGACCATCAGCTCGTCTCGGGCCACTTTGGCCAGGACTGACGCGGCAGCAACAGATGAACACCGCAGATCTGCCTTGACCATGGTCAGCACCGGTGGGGTCAGCGGGCCGGCGCGATCGGCGAAGGCGAGCAGGCCGTCCTGCTCGGGCGGAGTCAACCAATCGTGGTTGCCGTCGAGCACGACCAGGTCGGGCGACCGAGGCAGGGCGGCCAGGGCTCGGGTGCCGGCGAGCCGCAAGGCGGCAATGATCCCGAGCCGGTCGATCTCCGCCGGCCAAGCGTGCCCGACTCCGTGGGCGCTCGCCCACTTCCGGATCTTCGGCGCGAGCGCGGCCCGGGCCGACGCGGTGAGCAGTTTGGAGTCTTGAATCCCCCGAGGGGCCGTGCGGCATACCTCGTCGACGAGCACCACGCCCACCGAGACCGGGCCGGCGAGCGCTCCGCGACCGACCTCGTCCATCCCGGCCAGCAGCGGGTACCCCTGTCGTTGCAGGGAGCGCTCGAGCCGCAAGGTCGGCCGGTGTCGGGTCACGACTCGCCGAAGACCCGTTCGGGAATCGACAACCACGTGAGCCGGTCGAGCGGCCAGATGACGATCACTGCGCGGCCTTGGATCACGTCGATCGGCACCGACCCGGCAGTGCCGGTGCCGTCGTCATGGGCCCGCGAGTCCGCGGAGTCGGAGCGGTGATCGCCCATGACCCAGACGTGGCCGTCCGGCACGGTGATGTCGAAACCGGGCTGTCCACCTCCCGGGGTGTCTCCATGTTTGACGTAGGGCTCGTCGACGGGCACCCCATTGACCGAGATCTCGCCCGCGCTGGTGCAGCAAGCGACCCGGTCACCGGGCAGGCCGATGACCCGCTTGATCAGGTATTCCTGAGAATCATTCGGAGCCAACCCGACAAACACGAGTATGCCGTGCAGCAGACTGCGGTCTTGGGGAGGAAGCGGGCCGAGCCAACCGCCCGGGTCGGCGAAGACGACGACGTCGCCGCGTTCGAGGTCGACCGGCCCGGGGGTGAGCTTGCTGACCACGACCCGGTCGTCGATGGCCAGCGTGTCTTCCATCGACCCCGACGGGATGTGGAACGGCTGCACGAGGAAGGTCTTGATCAGGAAGGACAGCACCATCGCGAGGCCGACGACGATGAAAACTTCACGAACGCTTGCCCACAGCGCGGTCCGGAACGACCGCGGCCGGCGCTCGGCCTCGTGATCAGCTGGCACCTCGCCGCCCTCATCGTCAGCACGTCGGGCGCCTCGCCAGCGGTTGTCGAACATCACGAGAGGGCGTCGGGCACCGGCAGGCCCTGCAGGTCGGGAGCGGAAGCTGGCGTGCCGAGCCGATCCAGGGGCCAATACCGCCACACGACTCGACCGACCACGTCATCCAATGGCACCATCCCACCACCGGGGCGCCCGAGGTTGGCCCGGGAGTCGGCCGACGCGCTGCGATGATCGCCCTGAACCCAGATCCGACCGGGCGGCACGAGCACATCGAACGTCATCGTGCTCGGGGGATTACCCGGATACACGTACGGCTCGTCGACCGGCACCCCGTTGACCTGCAGCCGGCCATCGTCGGCGCAGCAACTCACCCGGTCGCCCGGGACCCCGATCACCCGTTTGACATAGTCGGCTCCCGAGCTGAGGGACACGAGGGTCAGCGCCGATCGCACCCCCTGCCCCAGCCAGGATGACTCACGTGATCCGGCCGGTGCCCCCCACACCCGAGTGCCATCGAAAACGACGATGTCACCGCGCTCGACCGACGGGCCCCGGTGCAGTCGGCTGACCAAGATCCGATCGCCCGGCTCCAGCGTGGGTTCCATCGACCCGGACGGGACGGAGAACGATTGGACGAGAAACGCCCGAACGAGCAGCATGACGACGAATGCCGAGCCCAGCACCTGGGCATAGCTCCCGATCCGCCGGATCCGCACCCTGGCGGGGGAAGAAGCGTCCGGGTGGTCCGTTTTGGAGGCCTCGGGCGGGGCAACGTCGGGAGCAGCCACGTCGTCCGATCTACTCCTTCGCGCTGGCCTTGGTGCCGGCCGAACCGGCCGGCTTGGCGCCGGTCTCCCGTTTCTCTTTGATCTTGGCGGCCTTTCCGCGCAGCCCCCGCAGGTAGTAGAGCTTGGCCCGGCGGACGTCACCACGGGTCACCAGCTCGATCTTGTCGATGATCGGCGTGTGCACCGGGAAGGTGCGCTCGACACCGACCCCGAAGGACACCTTGCGGACGGTGAAGGTCTCACCGACCCCACCACCGTGACGGCGGATCACCACGCCTTGGAAAACCTGGACCCGGGACCGGTTGCCTTCGATGACCTTGACGTGCACCTTCAAGGTGTCGCCGGCACGGAAGTCGGGGATGTCGTCGCGCAGCGATGCGGCGTTGACGTCGTCGAGCTGGTGCATAGTGACGGTCGCTTTCTCAGGCGCCACAGGTCGCCGTGGTCGGGCTCGGCGGGCCGAGCACGTCGTTCGGTATGCCGCCGGGCTCGGCCGCGCGCCCCGGGCACCGGCGCGGGGCGACGGAATCGGGCGGCGCTCCCCCTGTGGCAGGGGCCGATGAGCACAGCAACAGCCACCTATCTTGCCAGAGCTCCCTACCCGCCGGGAAATCCGAGGCCCAGCGGGCGTCACCCCAACAGATCAGGGCGGCGGGCCTGCGTGCGCGCCTGTCGTTGTTGGTGCCGCCAGGCCGCGATCTGCCCGTGGTGGCCGGAGCGCAACACGTCGGGGACTTCGTGACCTCGCCAGGAGGCCGGCTTGGTGTAGACGGGGTATTCGAGGAGCCCGCCTTCATGGGACTCCTCGACGAGCGAATCCGCATTCCCCACGACTCCTGGCACCAGCCGGGCCACCGCCTCGATCATCACCAATGCCGCGACCTCACCTCCGGTGACGACATAGTCGCCGATCGAGACCGGCGTGACCGGCATCAGCCCGGCGGCATACTCGAACACCCGCTCGTCGATCCCCTCGTAGCGCCCGCAAGCGAAGACCAGCCACGGCGCGGTCGCCAGTTCCCGGGCCATGGCCTGGGTGAACGACTGGCCTGACGGAGTGGGCACGATCAGCCGCGGCCGGTCTCCGTGCTCGGTGCGCCCGGCCAGCAGCATGTCGAGCGCTGCCCCCCACGGCTCGGGCCGCATCACCATGCCCGCCCCACCGCCATAGGGCGTGTCGTCGACCGTGCGATGCCGATCACGGGTGTATTCACGCAGATCGTGAACCCGCACGTCGAGCACCCCCTCCGCCCGGGCCTTGCCGATGAGCGAGAGCTCCAGTGGCGCGAGGTAGTCCGGGAAGATGGTCACGACGTCGATGCGCACAGCTCACCTCCCGAGATCGAGTAGACCGTCCGGCGGGTCGATGACGACATGTCCGGCCGAGTTGTCGATGACCGGCACGATGGCTTCCACGAGTGGGATGGATGCCGTGTGTCCGTCGTGCAACGTGACCACCAGTCGGTCTTGGCCGGGGCCGAGCTCGAGCCCGGCTACGTCACCGACCGGGGTGCCATCCGGAAGCAGGACCGGCAGACCGGCGAGCTCGTCGGCATACCACCCAGTGTGATCGGCAGCGTCGTCGGGAGTCAGCAACCGGGTGCCACGCAGGCTTTCGGCCCCGGTGCGGTCCGGGATCTCGTGGAAACCGAGCAACCAGATCCCCCGGTGGTTGCGGGCCGATCGGATGGTCAGCGTCCGAGGCACGCCGGAGCCCGATGGCGCCGACGTGGGCAACTCGGTGCCGACGGCGAAGCGCCGCTCCGGGTCGTCGGTGTGCACCTGAACGGTCACTTCGCCCCGGATGCCGTGAGGTTTGCCGATCCGTGCCACGACATGGGAGCCACCGGCGGGTACGCCGGCAGGTGGCGGGGTCGGCCCGGTCGAGGGTGTCGTCATCGGCGCGCCACCGGCAGGTCAGCAGATCGGCTAGCGACGGTCGGTGTCGATGATGTCGACCCGGACGTTGGCGCCCCCGGCCAGTGCTGACATCACCGTTCGCAGAGCGCTGGCGGTGCGCCCGGAGCGTCCGATGACCCGGCCGAGGTCGTCGGGATGCACCCTGACCTCGAGCAGCTCACCCCGGCGCAGTTCCTTGCGTCGCACGACGACCTCGTCCTCATGGTCGACGATGCCCTTGACGAGGTGCTCCAGAGCCTCCTCGAGCACGGTCAGGCCTCCGTACCCTCAGTGCCTTCGCTGCCTTCGCTGCCTTCGCTGCCTTCGCTGCCCTTGGCGTCCTCAGCCGCGGCGGCGTCCTTGGTGGGCTGCTCGTCCGCGGAAGCGTCGGCAGGCTTGTCCTCGGCGGCAGCATCAGCGGGCTTGTCGGCAGTAGCGGACTTGGCGGCTTTGCTGCGCGGCGCCGGGTCTTGACCCTTGAGTTCGAGCGACGTGCCGGCTGCCGCGACCGCAGCATCGTAGAGCTCACGCTTGCTCCGCTTCGGCGGCGCCACCTTCAGGGTGCCCTCGGCGCCGTCGAGCCCCTTGTGCCGTTGCCAGTCTCCGGTGATCTTCAACAGTGCCAGGACCGCTTCGGTGGGCTGGGCTCCGTGGCCGAGCCAATACTGGACCCGGTCGCTATCGATGTCGATGACCGACGGCTCCTCGGTCGGGTGGTACTTGCCGATCTCTTCGATCGCCCGGCCGTCACGCTTGGTGCGCGAGTCCATGACGACGACCCGGTAGAACGGGGCGCGGATCTTGCCCATCCGCTTGAGGCGAATCTTGACGGCCACGTCAGTGGTCTCCTGCTTCTGTTCATGAGCACGGCAAGACCGGGCCAGATCGCTCCGGGGTGCCGTCACTCGGGGTGTAGGCGCTGCGGGCCGACTCGTCAAGCCGGTGAAGACCGACGACGACGCCGGGCCCCGCGAGTACAGCCGCCTATTGTGCCAGACCGCAGAAGCCGTCGCACATCACCGCACATCACCGCACATCACCGTGCGTCACCATGCGTCACCGACGGATCCCGCGCAGGATGACTGCCTCGGGATGAGCCAGTGTCTCCAGGTGCGCGCGTGGGTCGTCGGCGTACACGACCAGATCGGCCGGGTCGCCCTCGCCGATCCCCGGACGCCCGAGCCAGGTCCGCGCGTTCCACGTGGTTGCGGCAAGCACCTCGGCGTTGTCCAGCCCGGCCTTGGCCAGCTCGAGCGCTTCCTGGGCGATCAGACCATGGGGCAGGGCCCCTCCGGCGTCAGTGCCGAGGTAGACCGGCACTCCGGCCTCGTGGGCCCGGGCCACGGTCTGGTAGCGGCGCGCGTGCAGGTCACGCAGGTGCGCGGCATACCGTGGGAACTTCTCCTCGGCACCCTCGGCGATCTGCGGGAAGCTGTCGATGTTGACCAAGGTCGGAACGATGGCGATGCCTTGGGCGGCGAAGACTCTCGTGGACTCCTCGTCGAGACCAGTGGCGTGCTCGATGCAGTCGGTGCCGGCGGCGGCGAAGTCGTGCAAGGACTGCTCGGCGAAGCAGTGGGCCGTGGTGCGGGCACCCTCGTCGTGGGCCGCAGCGATTGCTGCCACCAGCACGTCCCGGGGCCAACACGGGCTGAGGTCACCGGTGTCGCGGTCGATCCAGTCACCGACGAACTTCACCCAACCGTCACCGCGCCGGGCCTCCAAGCGGACGTATTCGACGAGCTGATCGGGCTCGATCTCGTGAGCGTAGTTGCGGATGTAACGCCGGGGCCGGGCGATGTGCCGGCCGGCCCGGATGATCCGGGGCAGGTCCACACGCTCGTCGATCCAGTGGGTGTCGGCGGGACAGCCGGCATCCCGGAGCAGGAGCGTGCCGGCCGCGCGATCGGTGAGTGCTTGTTGCTCGGCGACCTCTGGTGGCACGGCGCCGGTGCCGTCCAAGCCGACGTGGCAGTGTGCATCGACCAGCCCCGGTAACGCCCATCCGCGCACCGTCGTCACATCATGGCCCGGCCCGGTCGGTGCCGTGTAGGTGATCCGCCCGTCGATCACCCAGCACTCCGGGCGGGATTCGTGCGGACCGGTCAGGATCGCACCGTCGATGTGGAGCACCGTTGCCATGGCTGATCACCTTACTCAGTCAGGTGGCCGGTCAACCGTTGCCGAGTGCGTCGTCTCGGGCTAGTGACGTCCGGCGTGCAGCCAGCGACCAAGGATGTGACTGATCACCCCGGGCTGGTCGGCGTGCAACCAGTGCCCCGCGTCTTTGACCATGACTTGCCGCACCCTGGGGAAGAGCGCGCGCATCGGCTCTTGGTCGGCATCGGTGATGTAGGGCGAGTCGGCGCCGCCCACCCACAACACCCGGCCCCGGAACGGCGGGTATGCCGTGGCATCGGCTTCGGACCAACCGCCGACTCCGGCCGGTCCGGTAGGCCGGTCGGCGATGACGTCGAAGTTCACCTGCCAGTGCCACTGCTGGCCGTGGCGACGCAGGTTCTGCAGCAGGAACGCCCGGATCTGCGGTTGCGGGATCGACTCGGCCAGGGCCGCATCGGCCTGCGCCCGGTTGGTCAACTCATCGAGCGGAAGACCCCGGAGTGCATCGATGTAGTCCTCGACCCAGGAGTGCCGGGTGTAGCGCCGGGGCGCCATGTCCATGACCGCCAGCCGGTCGACGAGATCAGGCTGGGACAGCGTGAGGATCATCGCCACTTTGCCGCCGAGTGAGTGCCCGACCAGAGCCCACGACTCACCCGGCGCCGTGGCCCGCAGCTCACGGGCTACCCGTGCGGCATACGCATTGAGAGAGTAGTGGTCACTCCACGGGGACCGGCCGTGGTCGGGCAGGTCGACCAGCAGACTCTGCGCTTGGTCCCCGTCCGGCCCGGCCAGGGCTTTGGCGATCTGCATCCAGTTGCGGCCCTGCCCGAACAGCCCGTGCAGGAATGCGACTCGCGGCCCGGCTGTGCCGATCGAGATGGTGTGCAGCCGGGTCGAGGTCATGGCGTTCAGCGGCCGAGGAGCTTGTCGAATCCGGGGGGCAGCTTGCTCGGGTCGAGCCCCGTGGGAACGGCGTCGGCCGGCGGCACACCGAATGCCGTGCCGGCCGCGTCCTGGCGGGTCTGTGCCTCCTGCTCGGCGGCGGCGCGTTCTTGGGCAGCACGTTTGGCCGGGTTGCCGCTCCGGGCCTTCTTGCGCTGCGGCTGCTGCTTTCCTTTGCGCCGTTTGCCACCTCCCGGCACGCCAGGCATGCCCGGCATGCCCCCGCGGGCCAGCTGTTTCATCATCTTCTGGGCGTCCCGAAAACGCTCGAGCAGTTGATTGACCTCGCTGACCGTGGTGCCCGACCCGCGAGCGATCCGCTGCCGCCGCGAGCCGTTGATCGCTTTCGGGTGGCTCCGCTCGAATGGGGTCATCGAACGGACCATCGCCTCGACCCGGTCGAACTCACGCTCGTCGAAGGCATCGAGCTGAGCACGCATCTGTTGCATCCCCGGCATCATCGCGAGCATCGATTTCAGACTACCCATCCGTTTGACGGCCGCCATCTGCTCGAGGAAGTCGTCGAACGTGAAGTCCTCCTCGGTGAAGAACTTGCGGGCCATCTCGTCGGCTTGACGTTGGTCGAACGCCCGCTCGGCCTTCTCGATGAGCGTGAGGATGTCACCCATGTCGAGGATTCGTGAGGCCATCCGGTCGGGGTGGAAGACCTCGAAGTCCTTGACCTGCTCACCGATCGAGCTGAACATGATCGGCCGACCAGTGACCTTGGCCACCGACAGTGCTGCACCACCACGAGCGTCACCGTCGAGTTTGGAAAGCACGACGCCGGTGAAGTCGACACCGTCGAGGAAGGCGGTGGCCGTGTCGACGGCAGCCTGGCCGATCATCGCGTCGATGACGAACAGGACCTCGTCGGGCTGAATCGCTGTCCGGATGTCGGCCGCTTGCCGCATCAGATCGGCGTCGACCGCGAGCCGGCCGGCGGTGTCGACGATGACGACCGAGTGCTGGGCCCGCTCGGCCTGCTCGATACCGGCCCGGGCCACTGCCACCGGGTCCCCGTAGGAGTGGGTGCCCGCGCCGTCGGCGCCGACCGCATCGTGACCGAGGACGTTGCCACGCTCGGGCGCGAAGACAGCGACACCGGCTCGCTCGGCCACCACCTCGAGCTGGGTCACCGCGTTGGGTCGCTGCAGGTCGGCCGCCACCAGCAGTGGCGTATGGCCCTGCTCCTTGAGCCAATAGCCGAGCTTGCCGGCCAGGGTCGTCTTCCCGGAGCCTTGCAGGCCGGCGAGCATGATGACGGTCGGCGGGTTCTTGGCGAAAGCCAACTGACGGGTCTGGCCACCGAGGACGTCGACGAGTTCCTCGTTGACGATCTTCACGACCTGTTGCGCCGGGTTGAGTGCCTGACTGACCTCGGCGCCGAGCGCCCGCTCCCGGATCGCCGCGATGAATGTCTTGACCACCGGCAGCGCGACATCGGCCTCGAGGAGAGCCAGGCGGATGTCGCGCAGGGTCGTATTGATGTCGTGCTCGGACAACCGACCCTTGCCCCGCAGGTTGCGGAAGGTCTCGGTCAGCCGGTCGGACAGGTTGTTGAACACCTGCAAACCTTACCCACACCGCGGCGCAGGCAGTCTCTGGCCCGACCCTGCTGGCCAGACCGGGCCCGGTCCGTCCGGGCAGTCTGATCGGTTCGCGACCGGTTATTCGAGGATGGCGTCCACGAACGCCCGCGGGTCGAAGGGGGCCAGGTCGTCGGGACCCTCACCGAGCCCGACCAGTTTCACCGGCACGCCGAGCTTGCGTTGCACGGCTACGACGATGCCGCCCTTTGCCGTGCCGTCCAGCTTGGTCAGGACGATCCCGGTGACGTCGACGACCTCGGCGAAGACCCGGGCTTGCTCTAGACCGTTCTGCCCGGTCGTGGCGTCGAGCACCAGCAGCACCTCGTCGATCGGGCTCTGCTTCTCGATGACCCGCTTGACCTTGCCCAGTTCGTCCATGAGGTTGGCTTTGTTGTGCAGCCGCCCCGCCGTGTCGATGAGCACGACGTCGGCCTCCATCTCGGCACCGGCCTTGACAGCGTCGAAAGCCACGGCAGCCGGGTCGGCCCCCTCTCGATCCGAACGCACGGTCGGCACCCCCACCCGGTCGCCCCAGGTCTGCAGCTGGTCGGCGGCTGCGGCCCGGAACGTGTCGGCCGCCCCCAGCAGGACGTCACGATCCTCCGACACGAGCACCCGGGCGAGCTTGCCGACCGTGGTGGTCTTGCCGGTGCCGTTGACTCCGACGACGAGGATCACCGACGGGCGCCCTTCGGCCCGGCTCGCCGCCACCGCGCGATCCATGGCCGGATCGACGAGAGCCAGCAGCTCCTCGCGCAACCAGTCACGTATCTCGGCCTCGTCGGTCGACCCTTCCACTTTGACCTTGGTGCGCAGGGCTTCGACGAGCTCGGTTGCCGCATCCACCCCGAGGTCGGCGGTGATCAGCGTGTCCTCGACGTCCTCCCATGCGGCCTCGTCGAGCTTGCCGCGCGAAAGTAGGGCGAGCAGCCCCTTGCCGATGGCGGTATTGCTCCGGGCCAACCGGGCTCGCAGCCGGGCCAAGCGCCCCCGGGCGCTTTCAGGTCGCTCGTATGCCGGTGCCGCGGGTTCAACCTCGACCGGCACCTCGGGCGCCGGGGTGGGCACTGGGGTCGGCGCTGGAGCGGGCTCAGGGACGACCTCAGGCGTCAGCGGCGGCGCCGGTGCGGCGCCGGGCGCGGTGAGCACTGAGCCCCCGTCATCGGTCGCCGTGTCCTCCGCTCCTGCGCCGGCCGGCGGCGCACTGGGCGGCAGCGTCGGAGCTTCGGGACCACGGCGCCTGCCGCGGCGACCGACCAGACCGACACCGAGCCCCACGACAAGCAGGGCAAGAAGCGCGATCAGGGCAACGGTTTGCCAGGTCTGTTCGAACATGGGCCAAATCCTCACATGAGTCGGTCGGTCACCGGCGGCTCGCTGCCTCTAGCGCAGTTCGGTTGGGCGTGGAAACCGGCGGAAAACGCCGGTCGGCGTCGCCGGTGTGGCAGGTAGCCACGTCAGCGACGCCGACCGGGTGGGTTGTTCAGTCGGTCTGCAGCTGGGCCCAGATCTCCTGGTCACGTTCGGTGGTCCAGATGGTCGGGCGGTCGACACCCTTGAGCTCTTCCCACGTGCGAGCCACGTCGAAAGGCAGGGTGTGCTCGAAGATGGGCCAGTGCCCGTAGGTCGGCGCCAGCGCCGCGTGACAGGCGTCGAAGGCATCTTTGAGGGTGCCGCCGGCGGCCTGGGTCGCCCGGACATTGTCGATGATCGCGGTGAGGAACCCACGCGACTGTTCGATGGCGGCCTCGACCGCCTCCTTGCCGCGCGGGATCTCGCCGCGGCCACCGACGAGCTGCTCGGCTCCCATCGCCTTGACCGCGTCGAGGGTGCCGGTCGACCATTCCTGGTGGAAGGCGTCCCCGGTGTAGAGGGCGGCCTTAGCTTCAACGAGGTCACCGGCAAACATGATCTTGTGCTTGGGCAGCCACGCGACGATGTCGCCCTCGGTGTGCCCGCGCCCGAGATACTGCAAGACCAAGTCCCCACGGTCGCCGCCGAGCGGGATGGTCATCCGGTCGTTGAAGGTGAGGGTCGGCCAGGTGAGCCCCTTGATGCCTTCAGGCTCCTTGAACAGCCGTGGCATCCGGGCGAACTCGCTGTCCCAGTCTTGCTGACCGCGCTCGGCGACCAGATAGCGGGTGCGCTCGTGAGCGATGATCTCCGGTGCCCCGAACTCGTCCGCACCGAGCACTCGCACAGCGTGGTAGTGCGAAAGCACGAGGTAACGGAACGGCTTGTCGGTGTGCTCACGTAGCTTGGCGATCCAGTCGCGCGCCGCCGCCGGGGTGGCCCGCGCCTCGAAAGCAACGAGGAAGTCCTCCCCCTCGATGGCTCCGACGTTGGGGTCGCCCTCGGCGGTGAGGGCGTAGACCCCGTCGGCGAGCACCTCGAGCACCTCGGTCTTGGGGGTGAGATCGGTCGAGGAGGCGAAGGGTTTGGTCATCGGTGTTCCTTCTGGCGCAGGCGGATGTGGCTAGCTGGACGAGTCAACCGGAGACGGCGGAGCCAGCCCGCTCGACGAGGTCGACGACCCGCCGAGATAGGCCGATCGTACTCGCTCGTCGGAGGCCAGCTCCGTCGGGTTGCCCTCGGCGACTACATTGCCACGATCCATCACCATCACCCGGTCGGCGACCTTGAAGGCAGCGCGGACATTCTGCTCAACAAGCAGCACAGCTAAGCCTTTTGTGTCGCGCAGGATGCCCAGCGCCCGCATGATCTCGCCGACGACCTTGGGCGCCAGCCCGAGGCTCGGCTCGTCGAGGATGATCACCTTCGGGTCGGACATCAGCGCCCGCGCCATGGCCAGCATCTGCTGCTCACCACCCGAGAGGGCACCGCCGGGCAACTCGATCCGGTCGGCCAGCCGTGGGAACAGCTCCAACGCCTCGGCTCGGCGCCTCGCGTGGTTGCCGTCCTTGCGCCGGACGTAGCCGCCGAGCACCAGGTTGTCGTCGACCGTGAGGGTCGGGAAGACCAAACGGTTCTCCGGGACGTGGGCTAGCCCCAACGCAGCGATCTTCTCGGCGCCAAAGGTGGTGATGTCCGTATCACCTAGACGAACGGTGCCACTCGTGGGTTTGAGCAGTCCCGACACCGAACGCAACACCGAGGTCTTGCCAGCGCCATTGGACCCCACCAGAGCGAGGATCTCACCGGGGGTCACGTGCAGATCGACGCCGTGTAGGACCTGCAACCGATCGTATGCCGCGTGCAGGTCCGAGACCTGCAACCCACCCGATGACGTCGCGGCGGTCATGAGTCGCCTCCTTTGTCGCCACCGGCACCGGCGGTCACCTGCGTCTCCATGGCCTGGGCTCGCTGCTGGATCTGCCGCTCGTCTTCCTCGTCGGTGCCGAGGTAGGCCGCCACCACGACGGGGTCGTTGGTCACCTCGTCCGGCGTGCCCAAGGCGATCAGCTTGCCGTCGTCGAGCACCGCCACCCGATCGGCCAGAGCCATCACCGCAGCCACATCGTGCTCGACGAGCACGATGGTCACGCCGGTGGCCCGCACCCGGCGCAGCAATCGCGCCAAGCCGTCCCGTTCCGGTCCGGACAACCCGGCCATTGGCTCATCGAGCAACAGCAGAGAAGGCTCCAGCGCGAGCGCCCGAGCCACCTCGGCCTGCCGCTGTTTACCGAAGGCCAGATCGGCGATCGGGTGATCGGCAAGCGGTGTCAGCGCCATCGCGTCGACGGCGGCCTGGGCCGCAACTTCGACGTGCCGTTCCTCGTCCCGGTCCAGCAGGAACATGCCGCGCAGCAAACCGGCTTTCGAGCGCAGATGCCGGGCGACCTTGACGTTCCCGAGCACCGTGGTGCTCTTGAAAGTCTGCAGATTCTGGAAGGTCCTCGTGGCATCGAGTTCAGCGGCCACGTGCGGTTGGTGACCAGCGGTTTCGGTGCCGTTGATCTTGACCGAGCCCTCAGTAGGCGGAAGCACCCCGGTGATCATGTTGAATGCCGTCGTCTTGCCCGCCCCGTTGGGACCGATGAACGCCAGGATCTCGGCCGCGTGGATATCCAGGGTGAGATCATCGAGCGCCGTGACCCCGCCGTAGCGCTTGGTCAACCCGCGGATTTGCACGATCGGTGTCCCTGGCGGTTTGTGGTCGTCCCTGGACAGCAAGTCGAGGGAGCGCTCCAGCAGCTCACGTTGCTCGGACTCGCTGATCTCGCGCTCGTGTTCGCGGTTGATGCGAACCGGGAAGAGGGCTGCCCGGATGCGTTGCCACAATTCGGCGAGCCCACCTGGGAGCAGGATGATGACCGCGACGAGGACGACACCGAAACCGATGAGCTGCACCTCGCCGGTGGCCCCGGGCACAACGTGGGGGATGAGGTCCTTGAGGCCCTCTTCCAATGTTTGCACCGTTATCGCGCCGAAGACCGCTCCCCAGACGGTGCCGAGTCCGCCGAGCACGACCATGAGCAGCATCTGCACGGACAGCTCGAACTTGGCCGAGGACGGGTTCACGACGTTGATGAAGTGGGCATAGAACGCACCGGCCAGTCCGGCGTACGCCGCCGACAACACGAAGACCTTGACCCGGAGGTTGAACGTGTTGACACCGAGGCATTCGGCAGCGACCTCGGAGTCGTTGACGGCCGACAGAGCACGCCCGGTACGGCTGCGCACGAGGTTCACTGCCAGCCACAACCCGATGACGACGAAGGGGGTCATCAACCAGAAGTACTCGGCCGACGTGTCGTAGACCCGCCCACCCAGATCGGGCTTGGGGATGCCGTAGATACCCGAGGTTGCGCCGGTGTACTCCAACTCGGTTGCGGTCACCGTGACGATGATCCCGAGGCCGAGAGTGGCCAAGGCGAGGAAGTGTCCGCGGAGGCGAAGCAGCGGTAGCCCGACGATCAGCGCCACCAGCATCGCCGCGAGCACGGCCACGACAGCAGCCAGCGGTAGCGGCCATGCGAACTTGGTGACCAGGATCGCCTGGGTATAGGCACCGACGGCGAAGAATGCCGCGTGCCCGAGACTCACTTGCCCGGCCAGACCCATGAGCAGCGACAGCCCGATGGCTGCCAGACCGTAGATCAACGCGTAGACACCGATGTCGACCGCCCGGACCGGGGCGAAGATGGGGAAGACGGCCAGCACGACCGCCAGCAGGACGAACGGCAGATTCCGCCGCACCACGGCTGGGAGGGCGGTCATACTCGAACTCCAGAACTCTTGCCGGCAAGCCCGTGCGGCCGGAACAGCAACACGAGCACGAGCACGATGAAGGCCACGGCATCCCGGTAGCCGGAGCTGAGGTAGCCGGCCACGAGGTTCTCGAGCACCCCGAGGATGAGTCCGCCCATCATGGCCACCCGGAAGGACACCAGGCCGCCGAGTGTGGCCGCCACGAAGCCTTTGAGGCCAAGCGTCAAACCGCTGTCCCAACCACTGAGGTAGATCGGACTACCGATCACCCCCGCGACTGCGCCGACAAGACCGGCAACCCCAAAGGCTACGACGGTTGCGGTGCGTGGTGAAACCCCGACGAGGCGGGCCGCTATCGGCTGCTCTGCGCAGGCCCGCAACGCCTTGCCGCGCAAGGTGTGTTCGTAGAACCAGATGACGCCATACGCGACGAGGGCTCCGATGGCCAGGATCCACAGCTCTTGGCTCCGGATGTACACGCCGCCGAGGGTGAAGTCCTCACCGGGGAAGGCCGGCAGCGCCTTTGACTCCGGGCCCCAGATCAGCAGCATGAGCGCTTTGACGGCGATCGAGACACCGAGAGTGAGAATGATCGACGTCAGCGGCGTCATATTCTTGATCGGTGCGATGGTGAGGCGTTCCAGCAGAACGGCAACGACCACGACGAGCGGGATCACGGCCAGGACCGCTACGAGCAGAGGAAGACCGGCTGCGACGGCGCTGATCGCCGCCAACCCGGCCAGGGCGGCATATTCGCCCTGGACCAGGTTGACGATCTCTCGTACCGCGAAGATCGCGACGAAACCGAGTGCGATCAGCCCGAACACGGCCCCCTGCGCCAGCCCCGAGAAGACCAGCTGAAGGAGGTTAGTCATTCGGTCAGCCTGCGACCTTCCACTTGCCGTCCTCGACGGTCACCATCACGAGGGCATCCTTGGTCAGGCCGGAATGGTCATCCGGGCTCATCGTGAAGACACCACTGATGCCCGGCCAGTCCTTGGTGGCCTCGAGCTCGGCGCGCAGCTTCTCCGGGTCGGTCCCGACCTTCTCAAGCGCGTTGACCGCCAAGGTGAAGCCGTCGTAGGCGTGCCCGGCGAACGTGGAGGGGGCCTTGCCGTATTTATCGGTGTAGTCGGCGATGAACTGGGTCACGACCGGCTTCTGCGGGTCGTCGTCAGCCAACTGGTCGGCCACGAGCATCCGTCCGAGCGGAGCGAGCACCCCGTTGGCGGAGTCACCAGCGTTGTCGAGGAAGACCTTGTTGCCGATGCCGTGCGAGTGGTAGACCGGCACGTCCTCGATGAGGTTGTTGTAGGACACTTGAGCCGCAGACGCAGCCGGCGGGATACCCCAGATAAGCACCGCGTCCGGGTTGGCATCGCGGAGGCTGATCATCTGGGGGGTGAAGTCTGTCTGGTTGGGCGCAAACTTCTCGACCTTGACAACCTCAAGGCCCTGATCCTGGCCGATCTCGGCGAGCATCTCGGGCACGCCCTCACCGAAGCCGGACGAGTCACGAGCGACGGCGATCTTCGCGTAGCCCTTGGCCTTCATGTCGTCGGCCATCTTCTCGAGCACGACCCGGTCGTTCTGTGCGGTCTTGAAGACCCACTTGGCGTCATCGATGATCGCGACGTTGGCCGCGAACGAGATCATCGGCTTCTCGGCCGGTTCCACGATCGGACGCATGGCCAGGCTGGGGCCGGTGCGCGATGCGCCAAGCAGGATGTCGACCTTGTCGGTGTTGAGGAGCTTGTTGGTCGCCTTTGCGGCACCGTCTTCGGTCGAGCCGTTGTCTTCGATGATGACCTCGACCTCGCGGCCGTTGATCCCACCGTCTTCCTTGAGTTTGTCGGCAAGCATCTGCACGGTGTCACGTTCGGGCCCACCCAGGCTGGCACCCGGGCCGGTGATGTCGAGTACCACGCCGATCTTGATGGGGCCCTCACCGGCAGCTGCCGAGGAGTCACCGGACCCGTCCGTGCTTTCCCCCGTGCTCTCCGAGCAGGCGGCGAGTGAAACCGCCACCCCCACGGCAAGTCCGAATGAGATTAATCGCATGCTGCGCTGCATGTCGCCTCCTACTGGTGCCCCGGTTGTCCGGGGCCTGGTGTTAGTTCGAGGTATTCCGCATCTACCCCTGTCCCCCCCGAGCCCTTTCCGCTCTATAATCGGACAGGTCCGCTCGATAGGTGAGTGCCGCTACTGTATTGGTGAGGGGTGCCGATGGCAACTCGCGTGACCCATCTGATACCAACCGATCCGCCTGAGCCGGTTTCCCGAAGTGTCGGGGCCAGGCCAACCGATCGCCCGGCCTCTCAAACGCTGGACCGCGGGCTCCGAGTTCTCGAGCACGTCAGCGAAGCCGGGGTGGCGCTGAGCGTGGCCGAGATCGCCCGCCAACTCGGCTTGCACCGGTCCATCACTTACCGGATGCTGCGCACTCTCGAGGATCACGGGCTCTTGTCCCGTGACGAACGCGGACGCTACCAGCCTGGCGCGGGGCTGGCCGTCCTGGCTGGCCGGTTCACGCCACAGCTGCGGGCCATCGCCGGGCCTCACCTCCTACGCCTGGCGATCACTGCCGAGAAGACGGCTTTCCTCGTCGTCCGGCACGGAGCGGAAGTCGTGACCGTCGAAGTCGTCGAACCGCCGACGGCGGCCGCGCACGTGAGCTACCGGCCAGGGCTGCGCCACCCGGTCGATCGGGGAGCGCCGGGCATTGCCCTGCTGGCTGGCAGCCCGGCGATCCCGGGCGAACGCGCCGAAGTCGAACGCGCTCGACGAACCGGCTGGACGACCAGCTCCAGCGAGGTCATCCAAGGTTTCCGGGCCGTTGCTGCGCCGGTATACGACCGCACCGGAGCTTGCCGAGCGGCGATTGCGGTCGTCTTCGCCGGACGAGCCGAGTTGCCGAGTCTCGGCAACCTGGTTTTGCAGTCAGCCGAGGCAGTCGGCAAAGACCTGTAGCCGTCGACCCCGGCCGTGACCGGGCCGGCTCTGCCACCACATCAGGAGTCAAGTATTGATCGACCGACCCGAGTGCGGCTCCTGGTCACCTGGGGAGGCCCGAGACGTGCGCTCCCGGACCTTGGCGACGACTTCCTCCCCCCAGGGAGTGAGCAGATCACGCCCGTCACGACGGGCCAGCACAGCCACCAGGATGATGACACCCAGGCCGACCATCAGAACGAGAATCATGCCGAACACCACCGACGCCATGTCCCCAGGGTGGCAAAACCACCCCGGGTATCGCGACATCCGACTCCGACCCGCGTGTTGCCCGTCCGCGGCCGGAGCCAGGCTCAACCGGCGGCGACTGCCGCCACGTCACGCAACCGCTGCGAGACGAGGGCCGTGACCCCGTCGCCACGCATGCTCACCCCGTAGAGGGCGTCGGCGATCTCCATCGTCTTCTTCTGGTGGGTGATGACGATGAGTTGGCTCGAGTCACGCAATTCCGCGAACAGGGTGAGCAATCGGCCGAGGTTGGCGTCGTCGAGAGCAGCCTCTACTTCGTCCATGATGTAGAACGGGCTGGGCCGGGCCTTGAAAATGGCCACGAGCAGGGCCACGGCGACCAGCGAACGCTCTCCTCCGGATAACAGGGACAACCGTTTGATCTTCTTGCCGGGAGGCCGTGCTTCGACCTCCAGTCCGGTGGTCAGCAGATCACCCGGATCGGTGAGGGTCAATCTGCCTTCCCCACCCGGGAAGAGCCGCGCGAAGACCTGTCCGAACTGCTCGGCCGTGTCGGCGAACGCCGAGGCGAAGGCCTGCTCGACTCGGTCGTCGATCTCCCGGACGATGTCGAGCAGGTCTCGTTTGCTCGCCTTGAGATCCTCCAACTGGGTGGTGAGGAACGCGTGTCGCTCCTCGAGCGCGGCATACTCCTCGAGCGCCAACGGGTTAATCCGCCCGAGCGAGCTGAGCTTCCGTTCGGCTGCGCGGAGGCGCTTCTCCTGGACCTCGCGGACGAACGGTTGCCCGGGCGGATCCGGCGCCTGGTCAGTGCCCGACTGGCCGGGTGCGAGTAACACGGGGACGGGCAGGTGCGGGCCGAACTCCTCGACGAGGGTCTGCTCGTCGATGCCGTATTCCTCCATCGCCCGGTGTTGTAGCGCTTCGATACGCAGTCGTTGCTGGGTGCGGGCCACCTCGTCCCGGTGCACCGAGTCGGTGAGCTCGCGTAACTCGTCCTGCCGCAGCGACATCTCGCGCCGCACCAGCACGAGTTGCTCGTCGCGGACGGTGCGAGCTCGTTCGCCCTCTTTGCGGGCGGTGTCAGCGAGCTCGGCGCTGTCACGGATGCGCTCGGCCGCGTATGCCGCTGCTTGCCGAACGGCTGTCGCGACCGTGACCTCACGGATCCGTCGGGCCCGCCGAGCCGCCTGGCGCTCACGCGCGGCGAGTTCGGCGTCAGCCGCAGCATCCAAGGCGTCTGCTCGGTCCCGGATCGCTCGCGCCCGTTCCTCCCCGGTGCGCAGGGCCAGACGGGTTTCCGTCTCGTGCGCCCGGGCAGCGGCTGCTGCTGCCTCTAGGCCGTCACGAAGCGACAGATCGGGTTCGGTGTCTTCGGTGTCGGTCTCGCTGGCTCGCGCCAGTCGTTCGGCCAACTCGGCGTAGGCAGCCCGATCAGCGTCCAGCGCCGGCAGCGCAGCAGCGATCGCGGCCTCGGTTCGTTGGGCCTCGGTGCGGGCGCTGCGAGCTGCGCTGCCCAAGGCTCCGAGCTGTTCGCCGACCCCAGCCATCCGCGCGTCCGATTCGTGCAGGCGTTCCAACGCCGCGTCGACGGTGTCGCGTGCTTGCCCGATCCGATCACGCAGACCCGCCAGCGTGAACGTTGCTGCTTCACCAGATCGGGTAGCGTTCGCGACCTGTTCGCGTGCCGAATCGAGGGCCCTGTTCAGTTCCAGCACGCTCGGGCCAGCGTCACTGCCGCCGAGCACGAAACCTGGAGCGAAGACGTCACCATCGGGAGTCACACCGATCCGCCCGGCAGCCACCGCTTCCTGAGCCTGGGTGTTGTCCGTCACCAGCAGAACCTGGTCGAGTAGCTGCTCGACGACCGGTCGCAGGTCGTCGGAACAGCTGACCACGTCCCGGGCCCGACGAGCCCCGGACGGCAGCTGACCCTGCGGTGGATCGACCTCACGTGCCGTCTCTGCGACGAGCAGTCCCGCCCGGCCGGAATCGGCAGCCCGCAGCGTCTCGATTGCCTGAGCCGCCCGATCGGCGGAGTCGAAGACGAGAGCATCGGCCGCCCAGCCGAGCGCTGCCGCGATCGCGGTCTCGTGGCCAGGCTCGACGTTTACGAGCTGGGCGACGGAGCCGACCAGACCGCGGGCCTGCACGTCGATCAAAGCGGCAGCGCCGTCCTTGCGGGCCAGGCTGAGCTCCAACGCTTCGATCCGGGCCATCCCAGCCCGCCGGTCGTGCTCGGCCGCGAGTTCCTGCTCCCGCAGTGTCCCGGCTTCGGCTTCCAGTGCCGCCAGATCGGCGGCCGCCTGCTCGTATGCCGCATCCAGGCCTTCCTCACCGGCTTCACCGGCGGCGACCTCGGCCTCGAGCTCGGCGAATCGGCGCTCGGCGGCATTCGCCCGGGCTTGCGACTCGGCGACGACCTCGCGAAGCCGGCCGATCTCGGCCTCGCCGGCATCGATCTTCGACTGCCTGGCCGCGACCTCTCCGGCCAGCCGGGCCAGACCCTCGCGCCGGTCGGCGGCCGCCCGCACGAGACCGGCGATCCGAGCCTGCTCCGCGGCATACCGGCTCTCGGCCTCGCTGCGTGCGGCGACCGCGTCGGCGACCTGAGCGGCAACCACCTGGATGTCGGCAATCAGGGCGGTGTGCTGCTCGCGTTGTTCGACGGCTTGCGCCCGGAGTGCTTCCGGATCGCGGCCGAGTGCCACGTTGTCGGCGTCCGCGGCCTCGTCGTCGGCCAGGAGCCGCACCCGTTCCCCGGCGAGGGTGGCCGTCGCCGACAGTCGCTCGACGAGTCGACGCAGGGCGAACCACCGCTCCTGAGCTGCCGCCAACTCGGGCCGGGCTGCCTCGACCTCGGACTCCAGGGACTGGAGTCGGCCGCCGAGAACGGCCAGCTCGGCCTCGACCTCGGTGCGCCGCGCGATCAACGCGGTTTCGTCGGCCACCTCCTGCTCAAGCGTGGCGGTGAGCTGCACGAGATCGTCGGCAATCAGTCGCAGCCGGGCATCTCGAACCTCAGCTTGGATGATTCCCGCGCGGCGAGCGGTCTCGGCCTGGCGCCCGAGCGGCCCCAACTGCCGGCGGATCTCGGTGGTGAGATCCTGCACGCGGTTGAGATTGGCCTCCATCGCGTCGAGCTTGCGCAGCGCCCGTTCCTTACGCTTACGGTGCTTGAGCACGCCGGCGGCCTCTTCGATGAAGCCCCGGCGCTCCTCGGGTGTGGCGCGCAACACCGAGTCGAGCTGGCCCTGACCGACGATGACGTGCATCTCGCGTCCGATCCCGCTGTCGGAGAGCAACTCCTGGATGTCGAGCAGCCGACACGTGGTGCCGTTGATCGCATAGTCGGAGCCGCCGCTGCGGAACATGGTCCGGCTGATCGTCACCTCCGTGTAGTCGATCGGTAGCGCCCCGTCGGTGTTGTCGATGGTCAAGCTGACCTCGGCCCGGCCGAGCGGCGGTCGGCCGGCCGTGCCGGCGAAGATGACGTCTTCCATCTTGCCGCCACGCAGGCTCTTGGCCCCCTGCTCCCCCATCACCCAGGCGAGCGCGTCGACGACGTTGCTCTTGCCCGAACCGTTGGGCCCGACAATGCAGGTGATGCCCGGCTCGAGGCGCAGCGTGGTCGCCGACGCGAAGGACTTGAAGCCCTTGAGCGTCATGCTCTTGACGTACACGCAGTCCCCTCACACGGTCCCGGTCGGCTGGTCGGATCACCCAGTCGGTGGCCGGGGGATCTGGCTCAGGCTACCCGCGTGGCGCTCACTGGCCGGCCAACTCGCCCGACCGAGACGCACGCGGTTCAGGTCGCGTTCGGCCGCGTGGATGGCCGATGACCCGCATCCTGAGAGGGACCCGAATCCTCATGATGACCGGCGATCACCCCATGGTTGCGGATCACCTCGGCGATGATGAAAGCCAAGACCTTCTCCGCGAACACCGGATCGAGACCGGACTGTTCGGCCAATCGACGCAACCGCGCCATCTGAGCTTCCTCACGGACCCGATCCGATGGTGGCAATCCCCGACTGGCTTTGAGCTCGCCAACCTGTTGGGTGCACCGGAACCGCTCGGCAAGCAGATGCACCAACGCCGCGTCGAGATTGTCGATGCTGGCACGTAACCGAAGGAGCTCGGGAGGGAGGTCAGTCACACGACCGAGAGTATGCCGCGCCACCGCCCGGGCTGAAGCAAGCACCTGCACGAGCCGGGTCCTCGTCCGCCCGTGCCGGTCGACCGCCGTCTCACAGCTCGCGGAAACCCGAGACCCCGTCGCGCATTGACGCGTACTGACAGACGGCACCAGAGACCCGGCCGGGACGGCGCGCGCTGGACGGCTGCTCCTGCAGCAGCTGAACGAGTCGCTCGACCGATTCCACCGGCCCCTGGGCGACGACCTCGACCCGACCGTCGCCGAGATTGCGGGCATGCCCGGCCAGCCCGAGCTCCAGCGCCCGGGCCCTGGTCCACCAGCGGAAACCCACTCCTTGCACGTGGCCCCGCACGAAGACCGTGACCCGCTGCTGCTCTGCCCGCTCGCTCATCCCACCCACCTGTCGCTACTGCGCCAGCCAAGCGGCATACGCGTCGAAGGTGTAAGGCCGACCGAGGAAGTCGGCGACCAGGTCGGCGGCGTCACGACCACCGCCGGGCACCAGCACGAGATCCCGATAGCGACGTGCCACAACGGGATCGAACATCCGCCCCCGGTCGAACGCCGAGAAGAGGTCCTTCGCGATGACCAGGCTCCACATATACGTGTAGTAGCCGCTCGAATACCCGTCGAGATGCCCGAACGAGCAGACGAAGCTCGTGCCCGGGATGTACGAGAACAGCGAGTATCTTTCCTGCAGTTGCCGAGTGCGAGCGTCCAGGTCGTCGGGCTGCTCGGTGTGGAAGCAATACGAGATCGCGGCGTAGAACATCTGGGTACGGGCTTGGTAGCCCTTGCCGAAGTCGTCGGCCACCCGCATCCGCTCGACGAGGTCGGACGGGATCGGTGTCCCGTCGGCGTCGGTCGCGAAGGTCTGCAATACCTCTGCGTCCCAGGCCCATTCCTCGAGCATCTGGCTTGGCGCCTCGACGAAGTCCCACTCGGTGGCCACCCCGCTGAACCGAGCCCATTCCTGGTGCCCGCCCAGCACGTGGTGCAGCAGGTGCCCGAACTCGTGGAACAGCGTCACGACGTGGTCGTGCTCCATCAGCCCACGAGCGAAGTTGCAGACCAGCACGCCCTCGGGCAATTGGCGGCCTGCAACCCCGGTGACCAGATCGAACTGGGCGGCGTGTTTGTACTTGCCCTCGCGGGGGTGCAAGTCCAGGTAGATCCGGCCGATCGGTGTGTCGGGAGCCTCAACCCGGACGACGTCGTAGGCCGTGACGTCCGGGTGCCAGACGACCGCCTCCGGCACCTGCCGATAGCGCAGTCCAAAGAGCCGGCCAGTGACCTCGAGCAGTCCGGTGCGGACCTTGCCGAAGTCGAAGAACGTGCGCACCAACTGGGCGTCGACCTGCAGCTGCTCCTTGCTCACCACGTTGGCGTAGTAGGCCGCGTCGGCCGCGTCGATGCTGTCGGCCCCGGGACGGTCCACACGCATCCGCTCGAGCAGCACCTCATAGTCCCGGAGGCCCGGCTCGAGCGCGGCGGCAGCGATCTTGTCGATGAACTCGGGGATGGCCGTGCCGACCTTGATCATCTTGACCTCGGCATCGAAGTCGGCCCACGAGGCGTAGCCGAGCAGGTCGGCCAATTCCTGGCGCAGGGCGAACATCTCGCGCAGCAGCGGGGCATTCTGTGGCGCTGCCCGGTTGAGGAAGGCGAGGGTGAGCTCGCGACGCGCCTCGGCGTCGATGCAGAACGTCCGAAGCGGCAGGGAATCCGGGTAGTCGGTCGTCACGGTGACCAGCCCATCAGCACCGGGCGGGTGCGCATCGAGCCAGTCCGGGGGCATCCCGGTGAGCCGCTCGGGCGCGATCCGGATCGAGCGTACGTCGTCACGAACGTTGCGGGAGAACTCCTGACCGATGAGCGTGAGCCGTTCGTTGATCTCCCGGATCCGGGCGCGGGTCGGCTCGTCCCGGTCGACCCCGGAGCGGTGGAAGTCGCGCAAAACTTTCTCCAGCAACCGAGCCGCTCCGGCGTCCAGTCCGGCGGGGTCGAGTGCTGCGAAGACTTCGTAGAGCTCGCGGTCCAGGCCTAGCTCGGTGGACAGGCGTTGCACATCCTGGATAGCCAGCTCGCCCTGGTCGCGCACTGCCGCGTCCGGATGCACCTGGCTGAACAGGCTTGCCGGCGAGGCCACCGACCCGAGCGCGATTTCGACATCGTTCCAGCGCATCAACGTCGCCATCGTCCCGCCCGGCGGCTCCGCCTTGAGCGATTCGACGATCTGGCGCGCCTGCGCCAACCCCTGCTCCGCACGGGCGATCAGCCAGGACTTCGCCCGGTCGGGTTCGGGCAGCATCATCGGCGCGCGCAGATCGGAGATCGGGCTTTCGGTCGCGGCATTCACAGGCCCAATCTATGCCGTTTCCTGGGCCCGGGCGGGCTGTTTCCGCACCCGGGGAGCCTCCCGAAACCAGCGCGACCCGACTCGCCAAGACCGGCAGCGAAGTGGCGATGCTCGCCCAGGTCGGCAAGACTAAGTCGGATCCACCCGGAACCAACCGAGGGAGCCCAACTGTGCCCGAACCGAAATCCCTGTTCATCGGCGGGGCTTGGCAGGCCGCCCGATCGGGGGCCACCCGCACGATCCGTTGTCCAGCCGATGGCAGCGAAGTAGCTACTGTCAGTGAGGCATCCGCGCGCGATTCGAGCGCGGCCGTCGCCGCCGGCCGCTCCGCCTTCGACCACGGCCCGTGGCCGGACACCCCGGCCCGGGAGCGAGCCGAAGTGCTCCGTCGCGTCGCTGATCGTCTGGTCGCCGACAAGGATGCGGTGGCTCGCCTGGAGTCGTTGGACACCGGCAAGCGTCTCGTCGAGTCGGAGATCGACGTCGACGACGTCGTCAGTGTGTTCCGGCACTACGCCGATCTGGCCGGCGTCGATGCCGGCCGGGTTGTCGACACGGGGAATCCGGCCGTCGCCAGCAAGATCGTGCACGAGCCGGTCGGGGTGTGTGCCCTGATCACGCCGTGGAACTACCCGCTGCTGCAGACCTCCTGGAAGGTGGCGCCCGCGCTTGCGGCCGGGAACACGTTCGTGCTCAAGCCGAGCGAGCTCACCCCCAGCACCGCGATCTGGCTCATGCAGGCGCTCAGCGAGGCGGGGTTGCCCGACGGAGTCGCCAATCTCGTCCTCGGGTCAGGTGCCGAAGCCGGTGCAGCGCTGGTCGCCGACGAACGGGTCGACCTGGTGTCCTTCACCGGTGGGTTGGCCACCGGTCGCGCGATCATGCGTGCGGCGGCCGACACGGTCAAGAAGGTGGCCCTGGAACTGGGCGGAAAGAACCCCAACGTCATCTTCGCCGACGCCGACCTGCCCGCAGCCATCGACAACGCGCTCACCGCGGTCTTCCTCGACTCCGGACAGGTCTGCTCTGCCGGAGCGCGACTGATCGTCGAGGAGAGCATTCACGATACGGTCGTCGACACCCTGGTCGCTCGAGCCCGGGACATCCGCCTCGGTGGCCCCTTCGATCAGCAGGCCGAGACCGGCCCGCTGATCAGTGCGCAACACCGCGACAAGGTGGCGGCCTATGTCGCCGACGCCGTCTCGGACGGTGCCGTGCTGCGCTGCGGCGGCGCTGCCCCCGCGGACCCGGCATACGCATCCGGGTTCTACTACCTGCCGACGATCCTCGACCGGTGTACCCCCGATATGAGATGCGTTCACGACGAGTCCTTCGGCCCGGTGCTCACTGTCGAGACTTTCGCGGGTGCCGACCGGGACGCTGCGGAGGATGCTGCGGTGGCGCTGGCCAACGACACCATCTACGGCCTCGCCGGGGCAGTGTGGAGTGAGCATGCCGGGCGTGCCGAGCGGGTCGCGGCCCGCCTGCGACACGGCACAGTGTGGATCAACGACTACCACCCCTACGTGCCGGCAGCCGAGTGGGGTGGCTTCAAACAGTCCGGCATCGGACGCGAGTTGGGGCTGGCCGGGCTGGACGAATACCGCGAGACCAAACACATCTGGCACAACACCAGACCGGCGCCCGCCCGCTGGTTCGCCAACCGCATCGAGGGAGCTCAGCAGTGAGTGAACGCTACGACTACGTCATCGTCGGCGGTGGCTCGGCCGGATCGGCCCTGGGCAACCGGCTCAGCACCGACCCGTCCGTCCGGGTGCTCGTGCTGGAAGCCGGCCGCAGCGACGCCCGGATCGACCCGTTCATCCACATGCCGGCGGCCCTGCCGTACCCGATCGGCAGCCGGTTCTACGATTGGTGCTACGAATCCGAGCCCGAGCCCCACCTCGGTGGTCGAAGAGTCTTCCACGCTCGTGGCAAGGTGCTCGGCGGGTCGTCCTCGATCAACGGAATGATCTTCCAGCGCGGCAACCCGATGGACTACGAACGCTGGGCTGCCGAGCCCGGCCTCGCGCACTGGGACTACGCCCACTGCCTGCCCTACTTCAAACGCATGGAGACCTGCCTGGCCGGCGCCGACGCCTGGCGCGGCGGATCCGGGCCACTCGTCCTCGAGCGCGGGCCGGCGACGTCTGCCCTGTTCGGGGCCTTCTTCGAAGCGGTGCAACAGGCCGGCTACCCGTTGACCGATGACGTCAACGGTTACCGGCAGGAGGGTTTCGCCAAGTTCGACCGCAACGTGCACCGCGGGCGACGGCTGTCGGCCTCCCGAGCCTATCTCCACCCGGTCCGCAACCGCCGCAACCTGCGGATCGAGACCCTGGCCATGGTCACCGGACTGCGGATGCAGGGCACTCGGTGCACCGGCGTCGACTATCTGCGAGCAGGGCGACTGCGCCGCACCGTGGAGGCCGGCGAGGTCATCCTCTGTGGCGGCGCCTTCAACTCCCCGCAACTGCTGCAACTGGCCGGCATCGGCGACCCGGCACACCTGCGCGGAATCGGGATCGACCCGGTCGTCGAATTGCCCGGCGTCGGCGCGAATCTGCAGGATCACCTGGAGGTCTACCTGCAACACGCATGTACCCAACCGGTGTCGATCGCCCCATGGCTGGCACACCGGCACAAGCCCAGGATCGGGCTGGAGTGGCTGCTCGGCCGGCGTGGGGTCGGGGCGTCGAACCACTTCGAAGCGGGTGGTTTCATCCGCTCCAACGACCACGTCGCCTGGCCCAACCTCATGTTCCATTTCCTCCCGATCGCGATCCGCTATGACGGCTCGAAACCGGCCGAGAGCGAGCACGGCGTGCACGGCTATCAGGTCCATATCGGACCGATGTATGCCGATACCCGCGGCTCGGTGCGAATCCGCAACACCGACCCGTTCACCCATCCGGCGGTCCGGTTCAACTACCTGTCCACCGAGACCGACCGACGGGAGTGGGTGGAGATGGTGCGCGCCGCCCGGCACATCCTCGACCAGCCGGCGTTCGCTGCCTTCAGCGGTGGGGAGATCTCGCCCGGCCCGGCCGTCGAATCCGACGACGAGATCCTCGACTGGGTGGCCGCGGACGCCGAGACCGCCCTGCACCCCTCTTGTTCAGCCCGGATGGGCGTGGACGATCTGGCCGTGGTCGAACCCACCTCGATGCGAGTGCACGGCACCTCGGGACTGCGGGTCGTCGACGCCTCGGTCTTCCCCTTCGTGACGAACGGCAACATCTACGCCCCGGTGATGATGGTCGCCGAGAAGGCCGCCGACCTCATCGCCGGCAACACCCCGCTGCCGGCCCTGCAGGTGCCGTGGTATCGGCACGGGCGAGGCAACCCCCTCTATCCCCCCGGTGACCCGCGCAACGACGCCTGGGACACCCCGACCGACCCGCCCAGCGGCACTCGCGCCCGCGAGCTCACCCCAACGCACCGGCCGTCAGGAGACACGGTATGAGCACGGACACCCGACCGCCCACGACCGAACCGACCGCCCACGACGGCCACCGGCCGCCAACTCTGCGGCTGCCGGTCTTCCTGTCCTCGCTCATCGGAGTGCTGGTCATCGCCATCTGGGCGATCATCGCGCCCAGCGCCGCCGAAGAGGTCATCGGCACCTTGGTCGGAGAAGTGACGACGCACTTCGGATGGTTCTACGTGCTGCTGGCCACCGTCATTCTCGGGTTCGTCATCTACCTCGGTGTCTCGCGATACGGCCACGTGCGGCTCGGGCCGGACCACTCCCGGCCAGAGTTCTCGACGTTCGCCTGGGCCTCGATGCTCTTCGCCGCCGGCATCGGCACCGACGTGATGTTCTACTCGGTGATCGAACCGATCTCGCAATACACATCGCCCCCGGTCGGTCCCGGCGAGACCGTCGAGGCAGCCCGGGAAGCGACGGTCTGGACGCTCTTCCACTACGGCATCTCCGGCTGGGGGATGTATGCCCTCATGGGCCTGGCACTCGGCTACTTCGCCTACCGCGCCAACTTGCCGCTCGCGGTCCGCTCGGCACTGCATCCGATCTTCGGTCGGCGGGTCTCCGGTCCGATCGGACACACGGTCGACACGGCAGCCGTGCTCGGCACGATCTTCGGAGTAGCAACAAGCCTCGGTATCGGTGTGGTCTTCCTCAACGTCGGCCTGAACATTATTTTCGGTGTCGACATCGGCACCGGCGCGCAGATCGGCCTCGTCGTGCTGGCCGTCGTCATCGCCGCCGTCTCGGCGACCACAGGTGTGGACAAGGGGATCCGGTTCTTGTCCCAGCTCAACGTCCTGCTCGCACTCGGCTTGGCGGCCTGGGTGCTCATCACCGGCAAGACCTCGTTCATCCTCAACGCGGTCGTCATGAACGTCGGCGACTTCGTGCGGTCGTTCCCCGCCAAGACCTTGGAGACTTTCGCTTTCGAAGACACCGGCGACTGGATGTCCTTGTGGACCCTCTTCTTCTGGGCCTGGTGGGTGGCTTGGGCGTCGTTCGTCGGGCTCTTCCTCGCCCGGATCTCCCGCGGGCGCACGATCCGCCAGTTCGTCGCGGGGACGATGGTCATCCCGTTCAGCTATGTCGTCATGTGGGTGTCGGTCTTCGGGAATGCCGCGCTGGATCGTGTCCGCTCCGGCGACGCGGGGTTCGCCGAGATCGCGCTGGAGTTCGACGGCCGTGGGTTCTTCGCGCTGCTCGAGGACTATCCGGCCGGGCAGGTCGTCATCTTCCTGGCCTTCGTCGTCGGCTTGCTCTTCTACGTCACCTCGGCCGACTCCGGGGCTCTGGTCATGGGCAATCTCTGCTCGAGACTGCAGGATGTCCAGCAGGACTGTGCCGGTTGGGTGCGGATCGTCTGGGCCTCAGTGACCGGGCTCCTCACGATCGCCGTGCTCGCGGTTGGGGGCATCGTCGCGCTGCAGTACGCGACGATCATCATGGGGCTGCCCTTCGCGTTCGTGCTCGTCGGTGTCATGTGGGGGCTGTTGCGGGCCTTGCGCGTGGAGGGCCGACGAGTCGATTCGGCAGCTCAACACGTGCACACCATGCTCTCGGCTCGAGCCGGCTCCGAAGCGGACGGCGACTCGTGGCGGGCCCGGCTCAAGCGGGCCATGAATTTCACCGACGTCGCCGGGGCGACCCGCCACCTGGAAACGGTCGTCGAACCAGCCCTGGCACAGGTCGCCTCCGAGTTGGCCACCCAGCAAGTGCCGGTGAGCGTGCATGCCGAACCCGGCGGGCCGGAGAACCCGGCATACGTCGAATTGCGTACCGAGACGGCCCGTGAGCCATTCGTCTACCGGGTCGAAGTCAGCGAATCACCGGTACCCACCTACGGCGGCCGGATGATCGGCGACCGCGACCGCTATGCCCGCCTGGAGGTGCACCTCGACGGCGGTGGCCAGGGCTATGACGTCATGGGCTACACCGAAACCCAGGTGATCCACGACTGCCTCGACCAGTACGAACAGCACTTGGAGTTCCTCAGACTGCGGTGACCTGATCCGTGCCGACGGGCCGGAACGTACGTCAGCTGCGGCCCCGGGTTCGGGGTCGCGGCTGGCACCGCGGGCACGAGAACGACGACCGGTTCATGAAGTGCTCCCGGCGGATCGGCGCACCGCAGCGCCGACAGGGCAGCCCTTCTCGGCCATATGCCGCGAGTGACCGGTCGAAGTAGCCGGACGAGCCGTTGACGTTGACGTAGAGCGCGTCGAAACTCGTCCCGCCGGCCGCTAACGCATCGGTCATCACGTCATAGGCATGCGTGAGCACCCGCGCCAGGGTCCGGAGGCTGAGCGCCGACGAGCGCCGTTCACCGTGGACCTGGGCCCGCCACAGGGCTTCGTCGGCATAGATGTTGCCGATCCCGGAGACGATGCCCTGGTCGAGCAGTCCTCGCTTGATGGCCCTGTCGCGGGCCTGGAAACGAGCCGCAACGCCAGCTAGGTCGTAGTCGGGATCGAACGGATCGGCGGCGATGTGGCTGATGGCCTCGGGGATGGACCGATCGACCGCGCCGGTGCCGAGTGGACTCAACAGGATCCCGCCGAAGGTGCGTTGGTCGACGAAACGCAGCTCCGGACCACCGTCCTCGAAGGACCACCGGGCGCGCACGTGTTTCGGATCTGGGGACCCAGGCTCGTGGACAAGTAGTTGGCCACTCATCCCGAGGTGCACGAGCAGAGCCGACGGGTCGTCGTCGCTCGGCTCGAGCACGAGCCAGAGGTACTTGCCCCGACGGCGGGCCGCGGCGACCCGACTGTGCCGGGTCCGGGCCGCCAGGTCGTCCGGGCCGAGCGGGTGCCGCCGAGTGACTCTACTGCCGAAGAACTGGACGTCGTCGATCCGTCGCCCGACGACGTGCTGGGCCAGGCCGCGCCGGACGGTCTCGACTTCCGGCAGTTCAGGCATGCCCGTGCGCTACTCGGTGGACCGGCAGCCGTCAGGTTCGGGGGACGACTCCTGCCGGCGGGTGTTGAGGACGATCCAGGCTTGCTCGGCAGCAGCCTGTTCGGCCTCTTTCTTGCTGCGGCCCGCACCGCGTCCCAACGATTCACCACCGACCTCGACGTGGGCGTCGAAAACCTTTTCGTGGTCGGGTCCCGAATCGTCGATTCGGTATTCCGGTGATCCGAAGCCGTTGGCCGAGCACAACTCCTGCAGGCTGGTTTTCCAGTCCAGACCGGCGCCGAGACCGGCGGCGGCGTCGAGCACCGAGTCGAAGAGACGATGGACGAGCAACTCGGCCGCTGCCAGTCCCCCGGTGAGGTATACGGTGCCGATCAGCGCCTCCATCGTGTCGGCGAGGATCGAGGCTTTGTCACGACCGCCCGTCGTTTCTTCACCCCGGCCCAGGAGCAGGTAGTCACCCAAGGAGATGGATCGCCCTACGTCGGCTAGGGCGCGCATGTTGACGACCGAAGCACGCAGTTTGGCCAGCTGTCCCTCGGGTAGCTCAGGATGCGAGGCGTACAGGGTGTCGGTGATAACCAGGCCCAACACCGAGTCGCCGAGGAACTCTAACCGCTCGTTGTTGGGGAGCCCGCCGTTCTCGTAGGCGAAGGACCGATGGGTCAGTGCCCGTACCAGCAGCTCGTCGTCGATGGGGCGCCCGATCACTCCGGCGACATAGTCGCGCAACCGGGCCGGAACCGCGGTGCCTGCGGGTTGGGACCCCATATCGGCCCCGGGTCAGCCCTGGAACTCGGCCCGTTCGGCCGCAGCGTAGTAGCGGCCTTGGTACCGCCCGCAGGAGGGACAGGCGCGATGCGGCAGGGTCGGCTGGGTGCACTGCGGGCAGGCGGTCAGCACGACAGGCTCGGCCTTCCACTGGGCCCGCCGGGAACGGGTGTTGGAGCGCGAGGTCTTCCGCTTCGGGACGGCCACGTCAGTTCCTTCTCTCTTCTGGGCTCTCTGTGGGGTGAGCGTTCAGCAAGCCACCAAGGCCACTGAGCGCCGCCCATCGGGGGTCGACCACGTCATGCCGGTGCTCGGGTTCCTGCGCCAGGGACACCCCACACTCGGAGCATAGACCCGGGCAGTCGACGCGGCATACCGGTTGGAACGGCAGTGCGGGCACGACCGTGTCCAGGAGCACGGGGTGCAGGTCGACGAGGTCGTCCACCAACTCGTGCACCTCGGCCTCGTCCGAGTCGGCACCCACCTCATGGTGATGAGCCGCCCGGTCGGCGTAAGCGAACAGCTCCTGGAACGAGCCCGTCACCCTGACTGTGACCGGTTCCAAGCACCGCACGCAAGCGCCATCCGCCGTGGCAGCAACCGAGCCGCTGATCAGCACACCCTCGGAAACGGCCTCGGCCTTGACCACCAGTTCGACCGGTGCACCGGCCGGGACCGCAACGATGTCGGTGCCCAGTTCCTCGGGAGCCCTGACCGTCCGGGAGATCTCCCGCATCGAACCCGGCTGGCGGCTCAGATCCCTCGTGTCGATGACGAGCGGCGAGTCGGGGTCGAGGCGTGGCATGTCTTCCGGCGGGTTCAGGCGTCTCGGCTGCGTCCGGGCGGACACAGGCCAACTATGAACTTTACCGGAGGTGTGACTCTCGCCCAAACCGACGGCGCCGTCCACCGCATCTGGGCTAGCCTCCGCCACCGGTAGAACCCGGGGAATCACCGTCCGGAACGCAACGCCTCCAGGACCGGCACCGGAACCAACCCTTCGACGTCCCCGCCGAGCCCGTGGACCTCCTTGATCAACGAGCTGGAAACGTGTTCGTAGGAGGGGTTCCCGGGCAGGAAGACCGTCTCGATACCGGTGAGGTGCCGGTTCATGAGGGCCATCGGCAGCTCGTAGGCGAAGTCCACTCCCCCACGGAGGCCTTTGACGATGGCCTGGGCCTGGACTTCGCTGCAGACATCGACGAGCAACTGACCGGCGAATGCGGCCACTCGCACGCCGGTCAGTTCTTCCGGTAACGATGCCCTGATTAACTCGATCCGGCGGCCGACGGGAAAGGTGCCACTCTTGGCGGGGTTATGCAGGACGGCGACGACGACCTCGTCGAACAGCTCAGCTGCCCGCACGATGACGTCGACGTGGCCGTTCGTCACGGGATCGTAGGAGCCGGGGCAGACGCAGCGCCTGGTCACGCGCCGAGACTAGCAGTGGGAACTGGCATGACTTCAGTGACTGGGATGACCGGGGCTGGGGAGCTGACGCCTTGGGGCTGGGACTCGTTCGGTGGCCCCGCGGGCTCGCCGCGTGTCGGTCCCGGCTGCGGTGTCACGGAGGCCGAGAGTCAGGCGATCTCGGCCGGCCCCGGCGATTCGGCGAACCACAGCTTGGTCTCGCCATAGCGGCGCTCGTCGGCGAGTGTCAGGGCCGATGGCCACCGTGGCTCCGGGGATCTCGCCGACCGCTCGATGACCACGACCGCGTCTGCAGCGAGCCAGTCGTGAATGACGAGCAGGGCCAGCACGTCCGCCAACGGTGCTTCGCCGAGGTCATAGGGCGGATCGGCGAATACCAGCGAATAAGGCCGGCCCGGCCCGCCGAGCAGGGCTCTCTCCACCGAATCACAACGCACCGCGACCCGGTCTGACCAGCCCAGGGAGGTGACGTTGCGCCGGGCAACGCCCGCTGTTGCCCGGTCCGATTCGACGAGCGTCACCACTGCTGCTCCCCGGCTGGCCGCCTCGAGTCCGAGGGCCCCGGATCCGGCATACAAGTCGAGCACCCGCGCCTCGTTGAGCAGGTCGAGATGACCAAGCCGCGAGAACAGACCCTCTCGGACCCGCTCGGAACTGGGCCGCGTGTGTCGACCACTCGGGGTGGCCAGCCGCCGACCCCCGGCACTGCCGCTGATGATCCGGGTCATTGCCCCTCCACCGGTCTCCGTGGGCCCTTGTCGGTGATGCCTGTGCGGCACATTCTCGCGCCAGCCCCGGAGCGCAGGCTATCCCCGCACCAGGTACGCCGCCTGGGTCTCGTCGAGCCGGGCCGCGACCCGGGCGGCCAGCTCCGGATGACCGGCCAGCTCCGGGTCGCTCGCAACGACGTCGACCGCGTCCTCACGGGCTTCGGCGATGAGTCGCTCGTCCGTCTCGTTGCCGACCCGGAGGAATCGGACCGAGGTGCCTTTGCCGCTCTGCCGAGCTCCGAGCACGTCGCCTTCCCGACGCAGTTCCAGGTCGATACGGGCCAGCTGGAAACCATCGTTCGAACCGGCCACTGCAGCCAGTCGGCGTTGTGCCGCCGGGTTGGGCGCAGCTGTGAAGAGCAGGCACAGCCCGGGGGCCGTGCCCCGGCCGACCCGGCCCCGGAGCTGGTGGAGTTGCGAGATACCGAAACGCTCGGCGTCCATGATGACCATCGTCGTCGCGTTGGGCACGTCGACCCCGACCTCGATCACGGTCGTCGCCACGAGCAGATCCAACTCCCCTCGGCCGAAGGCGTCCATCACGCCGTCTTTGGCCTCGGGTGGCATCCGGCCGTGCAGCACCCCGATCCGGGCCCCGGCCAGCGCGGGCTGGGTGCGCAACTGGTCGGCTGCGGCATACACCCCCGTCATGGCCGGTTCGCCGGGCGACTCCGGTGGATCACTGTCGTGATCCGCCCAGTCGGTCCAGTCGGTGTCCTCGTCAGAGGTGTCGTTGGTCAGGACGGAACCGTCGGTGGGGTCACCGATCCGGGGGCAAACCACGTAGACCTGATGTCCCTTGTCGATCTCCTCGGCCAACCGCTCCCAGCTGCGCTCGACCCAGCGGGAGTTGCCGAGGTCGACGATGTGCGTTTGGATCGGGCTCCGCCCGGCAGGCAACTCACGCAACGTCGTGGTCTCCATGTCACCGAAGACCGTCATGGCAACCGTCCGTGGGATCGGCGTAGCCGTCATCACGAGCAAGTGGGGCGGGCCGGTCGACTTGTCGCGGAGGGCATCTCGCTGCTCGACGCCGAAGCGGTGCTGCTCGTCGACGACGACCAGGCCCAGATCGAAGAAGTCGACATGCTTCTGGATGAGGGCGTGGGTGCCCACGACGATCCCCGCCGTGCCCGTGACGATGTCGTCGAGCGCCTGACGCCGAGCCGTCGTCGACTGGCTGCCGGTCAGCAGGGCGACCCGGGTGCCGAGTTCGTTGCCGCCGAGCATCCCGCCCATGGCCAGGTCGCCGAGCATCGTCGTGATCGTGCGGTGGTGTTGCGCGGCGAGCACCTCGGTGGGCGCGAGCAAGGCGGCCTGCCCGCCGGCGTCGACGACGGCGAGCATGGCGCGCAAGGCGACGACCGTCTTGCCCGAGCCGACCTCGCCCTGCAATAGCCGGTGCATCGGCTGATCCCGGGCGAGCTCGGCAAGCAGGAGCTTCCCGACCTCCTGTTGGCCCGCGGTCAGCTCGAACGGCAGCCGGGCGTCGAAGGCGGCGAGTAGACCGGCAGGCCGTGGCACTCGCGCTGTGCCCCCGAGCTCGGCGACGGCGCGTCGTCGTTGGGCGAGGATGACTTGCAAGACGTAGGCCTCGTCGAAACGGAGCCGACGCCGGCCGGGGCTGATGTCGGCGCCGAGCTCGGGCCGATGGACGAGTTCCAACGCTTCCCGACGCCCGAGCAGTCTGCGACGCCGGCGGACCGCGGCCGGCAGGGGCTCGCGGATTTGCTCGATCGAGTCCAGCAGCATCTCGACGAGTCGGCGGATCCGAGCCGAGGTCATCTTCCCGGTCGCCGGGTAGACGGGAATCTTGTGGCTGGTCAGGTAGGCAATCCGTTCGGGCGAGAGTTGGTCCTCGTCGAAGAGCTCCATCTCGGGATGAGTCAGCTGACGCCGGCCCTGATAGCTCCCCACGGTGCCGGTGAAGACGCCGCGACGTCCCGGTCGCAGGCCGAAGTCGTACTTGCGCTTGCTGAAGAACGTGAGCTCGAGCTCGCTGTCGCCGTCGGTGATCACGGCGGCCAGCCGGTAGCCGTTCCGGCTTCGCATGGCATGGGAGGAGACCCTCGAAACGTCCGCGACGACGATGACCTCTTCGCCGATCTCCAACTCGCTCAAATCTGTCGGCCGATCCGGCTCGAGATAACGACGCGGCACGTGCTCGAACAGGTCACCGATTGTGTGCAGGCCCTTGTGCTTGGCGAGCGCCTCGGCCGCAGCCGGCTGGATCACCCGGCGCAGCAGCGTGTCTTCGGTGTATGCCGTGGGCATGGGTCAGCCCTGTCGCGAGGCCGCTACTCGACACCGAGCAGGAGCGGATAGAGCGGCTGGTGTCCGTGGATGAAGGTGACTTCGAGGTCACGCCGGCGGATCCGGGCCGCGGCCGCCACTGCGGAGGCCAGGTCGGGCGGAGCATCCTCGCCGCTGACGACGGTGAGCAGCTCGCCGTCGTCGCCCAGGAGCCGCTCCACGATCTCACCGGCGACTTCGTACAGGTCGGATCCGATGATGACGAATTCGCCGTCGACTGCGCCGAGCACGTCACCGATGTGGCACCACCCGGCTGCGGTGAGCGCCTGTTTGTGCGCGATGGTAACCGCCCCGTGGCGAGTGGCTTCCGCCGCCGCAGCCATGGCCGACACGTTCGTGGATAGGTCCGCCTCGTGGTCGAAGACGGCGAGCGCGGCGATGCCCTGCACGGCAGTGCGCGAACGAACCACTTCGACCCGCAGCCCTGCCGGCTCGGCTGCCTGGGCGGCCGCCTGTGCGGCCAGCTCGGTGTCGGCGTCGTTGGGCAGGACGATGACGTGGCCGGCGTGGGTGGTTCGGATAGCGTCGAGCAGTTGTCCCGCCGAGGCGCGCTGGCCCGGACCACTCATGACGGTCACGGTTCCGGCAGCGCGGAACACCTCGGCGATCCCCTCGCCGGCCGCGCAGGCCACGACTGCGATGGCCTGCTCGTCGATCCGGTCGCTGATCTGGTCGCCGAAGTGGGTGATGACGATTCGATGCGGCCGGCCGGCCTCGACGCCGGCCTCGACGGCTGCCCCCGGGTCATCGACGTGAACATGCACGTTCCACGTGCCCTCACTGCCGACGACCAGCAACGAGTCTCCTAACGTTGCCAGTCTGCTGCGCAACGACTCGACCCGGGTTTCGTCGGTCTCGTCCAACAGATACATCACCTCGAAGGCGGGGCCGGTGCCGTCGGCGTCGTCCGGTCCGTCGACGGCCGGTCGTGTCTGCACCGGAGGGTGGGGCTGGGCCCACCCGGGACGCCGACGCATCGGGTCGTCGATGGTCGGAGCCACCCCGTGAACAACACGCTGGAGTGCCTCGAGGAGCAGCAGATATCCCGCACCACCGGCATCGACGACCCCGGCTCGGGCCAGGACCGGAAGCTGGTCAGTTGTATGCGCCAAGGCTGCCGAGGCCGTCTGCACCGCGACTGTCACCAGATCGGCCAAGCTCACCGTCGGATCGGTTTGTTGCCGTTGCTCGCATGCCTGACTGGTCGCTCGGGAAACCGACAGGATGGTTCCTTCCTTGGGCTCGGTCACGGCTTGCCACGCCAACTCGTCGGCGCGCACCAGGGCGGCCGCCAGGCTCGCGCTGTCGAGCTGGGCGGCGTCATCGGACACGACCTGATCGGCGAAACCACGGAACAGCTGGCTGAGGATCACCCCGGAGTTACCGCGGGCGGTGAGCAGCATCGCCCGGGACATCTCCTGGCACATCTGCACCAGAGGTGCGAAGTCCCCGGGCGCCACCTGCCGCTCCAGGGCGCTGCGCGCCCGGTCGAGAGCGGCGTCCAACGTGAGGTAAAGGTTGGTTCCGGTGTCGCCATCGGGCACCGGGAAGACGTTCAGCGCGTCGATCTCGGCCCGGGCCGTGCCGAAGGCCGACCGGGCGGCAGCCGCCCAGCGCAGGAAGCTGGGTGCGTCCACGTGGGTCAGCACCCGAGGCGGACGGGCAGCCATCGGGCCTCCTTCGGCGGGAATGACGAGGCCGGCTCCGTCGTGGAGCCGGCCCTGATGACCAAGCGCTAGCGGCTGACTTTGCCCGCCTTGAGGCATGAGGTGCAGACGTTCAGCCGCTTCGGAGTGCCCTCGACGGTTGCCTTGACTCGCTGGATATTGGGATTCCAACGCCGCTTGGTGCGCCGGTGTGAGTGGGAGATGGAGTGACCGAAACCGGGTCCCTTGCCGCAGACGTCGCAGGTGGCAGCCACGATGATCTCCTGAAACTGGTTGAAGTGCGCGAAACGGGCGCCGCGAGCTTGCCCGCGGACAACCGGGCAAGGATACCCGAGCCGTCAGACCGGCACCAAACCCGGGACCCCGTCCTTGGGCAAGCTCGCTGCGTCGACACGTGTCGCACTCAGTCGGGAGGGCAGCCGCCCGATTGTCGTGGGGTCTGAGCTGGGATCCACCGGCGTCAGTGTCATGCTCGTTCGGTGGATAGGCCGGTTTCGCCTGGACACGGCAGATCCGCGGTAGGCAACGGCTGTCCGCTGGTTCGCTGCTTTTTGGGGTTGCCTGGCGGCAGCTGCGGCCATCAGGGCAACAGGTGACCTCGGGTGTACTCAGTCGTCGCACGTCCGGGATCCCTGGTTCCCGGGTCCGAAGTGGTCCCATCCGCGGGACTCGACCGGTTCGTCGTCTACGAGCACCCCGCTACCGCGGCGGACTCGCCCGATCATGGTCCACCCCGGGGGCAACGTCCCGGATGCCGGGGAGCCGGGGAAGCAAGCCAGCAGCGAGTGCTCTTCGCCACCGCCGAGGACACAGCCCCAGGCGGCTGCAGCACCGATCGTCGAGGTGAGGCGCGCGGCATACGGCTGCAGAGCATCCGTGTCGAAGGCCAAGGCCACGCCGCTGGCAGCGGCGATCCGGGCACCGTCGAGTAGCAATCCGTCCGATATGTCGAGCATCGCGCGCGCTCCGGCCCGAGCAGCTTGCGGCCCGGCCAACAGGGGCGGCTTGGGCCGCCGGTGCACACTCACCAGCGCGGCATCGGCATCGGGGCGGCCCTGCTGGAGCAGCAACAGTCCAGCGGCCGATCGCCCGAGAGTGCCGCACACGGCCACCCGGTCACCCGGCCGGGCACCGTCACGGCCTACCCACGATCCCGGAGCCACAGCACCGAGCGCGGTCACGCTCACTGCCAGGGTGCCTGGCGGGGCCGACGATAGGTCACCGCCCAGGACCGAGCACCCCGCGGTGGCCGCTGCAGCACCCAATCCCTCTGTGAAGGCCAGCACCCAGGCCACCGTGGTTGCGGGGTCAGCTATCAGGGTCACCAACAGACCGGTCGGCTCGGCCCCCATCGCGGCAAGGTCGGCGAGGTTCTGGGCGACGGCCTTCGCTGCCACATCGTGTGGCGTGGACCACTCGTCACGCCAGTCGTGTCCTCGCACCATCGCATCGGTGCTGACGACCACTGGCTGCCCGGCTGCGACCACCGCAGCATCGTCGCCCGGTCCGAGGAGCACCCGGGGCCCACCGGTAGCCGAACCGAGCTGCGGCCCGATCTGCTCCAACAGCCAGCTCTCCCCCACGTCGGCTAACGTGGCCGCACCGGTTGGCTCACCGGGGTCGGGATCGCGCCAGCGCGCGGACCCACCGGGCCGACCGATGTCGTTCACGAGCCGTCCCTCCTCCAGGCAGACGCACGGTCGTCCAGCACGGTAGCGTCTGATTACGACGGGTCCGGCCCGACCGGCCGCAACCGACCGACACTCTGTCATCTCCGAGGAAGTGAGGTTCTCCGTGGTCCAGGCGTTCATCCTCATTCAGACCGAAGTCGGCAAGTCCGCGGCGGTCGCTGAGACGGTCCGCAGCGTCCGCGGGGTGACCTCCGCCGAAGACGTCACCGGTCCGTACGATGTCATCGCCCGGGTCGAAGCCGACACCGTTGACGAGCTGGGCAAACTCGTCATCGCCAAGATCCAGGATGTCGCCGGGATCACCCGGACCCTGACCTGCACGGTGGTCCATGTCTGAGTAGTCGGCACCGTGCGCCCGTCGTCCTTGGCTCGCCCCGCCGCGCTCACCTTCTGTGTCGCGTTGCTGACGGGCTGTGGGCACACCGTCCCGGTGCACCTGCCCGAGCTGGCCGACTCCACCGAATGCCAGGCATTGGTCGACCGGTGGCCGGCCGAGGTCTCCGATCTGCTCCCCCGCGACGTGTCGCCGGCTTCACCGGCAGCCCGGGCATGGGGTGATCCTGCGGTAGTGGCCGTCTGCGGGCAACCGGCGCTGACGCCGACCACGGCCGCATGCCTCACTGTCGATGACATCGACTGGGTCATCGAGCCGGTTGCCGACGGCACCCGCTTCACCACCTACGGCCGCACACCCGCACTCGAGGTCTACGTCCCCGAGACCTACGCGCCCGAACCGCTACTCCTGCCGGCTTTCGGCCCGGCAGCCGGGGCCCTGCCACCGAACGGACGTCAATGCCTGTGAACGCGCCCGTGTCGAGTTCACCGCAGCCCCACCCGCCGCTGCAACGCCAGCGTGATCAGTTCGTCGATCAACGCCTGATAGGGCAACCCGGACACGGCCCACATCCGCGGATACATCGAGTGTGGCGTGAAGCCCGGCATCGTGTTGATCTCGTTGATGACGACCTCACCGGCATCGGTATAGAAGCAGTCGACCCGGGCTAGGCCCTCGCAACCCAAGGCCGTGAAGGCAGCCGCAGCGAGCCGCCGCACCTCGTCGGCCACGCCGTCGGGCAGCTTGGCGGGACAGTCGAGTTCGACCTCGCTCTCGGACAAGTACTTCGCATCGAAGTCATAGAAGTCGTGCCCTCCGACGACCCGGATCTCGGCCACCTCGGAGGTCCGCGGAGGGTCGACGCCGCGGCCTTCGAGCACCGCGCACTCGATCTCACGCCCGCGGATCTCCGCTTCGACGAGCACCTTCGGGTCGTGTTCGCGGGCCGCTTCGATCGCCGGCCGCAACCCGGCCGCTTCGGCCACCCGGGTGATCCCCACGCTCGATCCGGCCCGTGCCGGTTTGACGAAGACCGGGAGCCCGAGCGACTCGATGCCGGCCAGGACCGCTTCCGGGTCGCGGCGCCAGTCGCGGTCGGTGATCACGGCATAGTCACCCATCGGCAGCCCGTGGCTGCCGAAAACGGTCTTCATGTAGTGCTTGTCCATCCCTACCGCGGAGGCGAGCACGCCCGATCCGACATACCGCAGATCCGCTAGGTCCAGCATTCCCTGCAGCGTGCCGTCCTCCCCCCAAGGGCCGTGCAGCAAGGGGAACACGACATCAACGTCACCGAGCTCGCGCGGTGCCTCACCGGGTGGCAGCACTCGCAGCTCCCGGTCGTCGATGGTCATCGGCACGAGCACGCCGGTGCCCGCCCGGTCGACCTCGGGCACCTGGCTGGCGGTGAGTTCAAGCCGCTCCGGGTCGTCCTCGACGAGCACCCAGCGGCCGTCACGAGCCACCCCGATCGGCACGACGTCGTAGGCCTTGCGATCGATGGCCCGAAGCACCGCCGCCGCGCTGGCACACGAGACGGCATGCTCGGACGACCGGCCGCCGAAGAGCACGGCCACCCGCGGGCGCACGGTGCCGGGGCCGCCGACCGAGGTCTGGTTGGTGGAAGGGTCTGGCTTACCCACTCCGGTCGCGGATGTGGCACTGGTCAGATCAGTCATCGCCGTTGACTGTATGCCACCGCCGGCACCTGGGCTCGTAGGCTGGCCCGGTGACGGACACTGCCGATCGACTCTCCGGCCCCCGGGCTTTGGCGACGATTGCCGTCACGGCCGGTCGGCCGGATCGAGCACCCGGAGCGCCGGTCAACCCTCCGGTCGATTTCAGCAGCACGTATGCCGTGGACCCGGACTCCGAGCAGGCGCCGGGTTACGGCCGTTTCGGCAACTCGACGTGGGCTGCCTTCGAGCAGACCGTAGGAGCTCTCGAAGGGGGCACTGCCCTGGTCTTCGGATCCGGGATGGCCGCCATCTCGGCGGCGCTGACCCTTGTCCCCGCGGACCGCCCGTTCGTGGTGCCGACCGCGCCGTATTCGACGACCCGGAGCCGTTTCGACGAGTTGGCGGCATCGGGAGTCGACGTGCGACGGGTCCCGTTGCACGACACGGATGCTGCGGTACGAGCCGTGACCGGCGACGGCGACCACGCCCCGGCGGGCGCCGTGTGGATCGAGTCCCCGACCAACCCCTTGCTGGACGTGGCTGACCTGCCAGTGCTCATCAACGCCGCGCATCGCGTCGATGCCCGCACCATGTGCGACAACACGCTGGCCACACCCGTGGTGCAACGGCCCCTCGATCTCGGCGCCGATGTCGTCGTGCACTCGGTGACGAAGTATCTGGCCGGGCACTCCGATGTCGTGCTCGGGGTGTGCGTGGTCAACAAGGCCAGGCCCGAGCTGATCCACCAGCTTCACGATCACCGGACCAGGCACGGTGCGATCGCCGGCCCCATGGAGACCTGGCTGGCCCTGCGTGGCATCCGCACGCTGCAGGTGCGCGTCGATCGGGCCACCGCCAACGCCGAGACCCTGGCCACACGCCTGGGTGAGCACCCCGCGGTCAGCCGGGTGCGGTGGCCAGGCAGCGGCGCCATGCTCGCCATCGAGATCGGGGCGGATCCGGGCGACCCCGGCCCCGCGGACCAGGTCGCCGACTCGGTGCGCCTGTGGACTCCGGCCACCAGCCTGGGCGGTGTGGAGTCACTGATCGAGCGCCGCCGTCGATATCCCGGTGAGTCCCGCGAAGTGCCGGAATCCCTGCTGCGCCTTTCGGTGGGTATCGAAGACGTGGAAGACCTCTGGCACGACCTAGAGGCTGCCCTCAGCGGCCTGCCCCGTCGGTGACGGCAGAGCTGACCACGAATGTGGTCGTCAGCAGGTCGATGCAGGATGTCGGCACGCGACCGAGCCTGATCGCCGAGGCTCAGATCCGTTCGTGCTTGCGCTCACGCGCCATGAGCTGTTCGACGACCTGCCGAGGCGTGTTCCGCCCGTCGACGACGGCCGCGACGGCGGCGGCGATCGGCATCTCGACCCCGTGCCGCCCGGCTAGGTCGAGCACCGCGCGGCACGACGATGCGCCTTCCGTCGTGGCTCGCGTCATGGCGAGGACTTCGTCGATGGTCATGCCGGCACCGAGATTGACCCCGAAAGTGCGGTTGCGGGACATCGGCGACATGCTCGTCGCGATGAGATCGCCGACACCGGCCAATCCCATGAGGGTCTGAGGTTCGGCGCCGACCCGCACCGCGAGCCGGGTGATCTCAGCCAGCCCCCGGGTGATGATCGTGGCCTGGGTGTTGTCACCCATGGACATGCCTTCGGCCATCCCGACGGCGAGTGCGACGACGTTCTTCACCGTGCCACCGATCTCGGCGCCGATCACGTCCGCGTGCGGGTACGGGCGGAAGTAGGACGTGGCACAGAGGCCGGCTACTCGGCGCGCGGTCTCCATCTCGGTGCAGGCCACGATCGTTGCGGCGGGCTGTTTCCGCGCGATCTCACCGGCCAGGTTCGGCCCGGAGATGGCGACCTGGCGCTCAGGCGGCACGCCCGCGACCTCGCCGAGGATCTCAGTCATCCGCAGACCGGTGCCGAGCTCGAGGCCTTTCATGAGGGACACGACCGGCGCCTGCGCCGGCAGGTGGTCGGCCCAACCGGAAGCCAGCTCCCGCAGGCTCTGGGCCGGCACAGCGATCACCACCAGGTCGGCACCTGTCAATGCCTCCGCAGGATCACCGGTCGCGCTGACCGTCGGGGGCAGGTCCAGCGCAGGGAGGTATTCGGCGTTCTGGCCGGCATTGATCGACGACACGATGCCCGGCCGACGGGCCCAGATCTGCACCCGCCGGCCCGCATCGGCTAAGACGGCGGCGAAGGCGGTGGCCCAGCACCCGGCACCCAGCACAGCTACGTGCCCGGCGTCGTCCGTTGTCGGTGTCACGGCTGCTCCTTGTCTTCGCCGGACCGGAAGGCCACGGCACCCGGACCGGAATCTACGTGAAATCCCCTGTCTCGGCTAGACCATGGACGACCGGACCGAATCGACGTCACGGTTCGGGCAGGCACCGTGCAGACTCCCACACGACCGACCGGGCCAGCGTCCGAGAGAAGTCCACGGCGGACGCTGGCCGTCGATCGAAGGGTGCTGTGCGGACGGCGGGTCAGCGCTTGGTTGCGGTCTTCTTGGCGGTCGTCTTCTTCGCGGTCGTCTTGTTGGCGGTCGTCTTCTTCGCCGTCGTCTTCTTGGCGGTGGTCGTCGCAGCCTTCGTGGCGGTCGCCTTCTTTGCCGGCGTCGCGGCCGCAGCCTTCTTGGCCGGCGCTGCTGCTTTGCCGGCCGTCTTGGCTGCGCCCTTCGCTGCGGTGCTCTTAGCCGGCGAGGCCTTACGCGCGGTCGCCTTCACGGAAGCAGCGGTCTTCGTCGCTGACGCGGTCCGCTTCGCAGCGGTCTTCGCGGGCGCCGCCTTGGTTGCCTTCTTGGCGGTGGCTTTCGAGGGTGTCGCCTTTCTGGCCGCAGCCTTGGCGCCCTTCACCGCACTCGCGCCCACGGCGGTGACCGATCCGGCCGCCGCCCGGCCACCGGCAAGCGCGCCTTTCGGCAGGCTCCGAGGGTCGGTGACGTAGCCTTTGAACGAGGTGCCCGGACGGAACCTCGGGACCGTTGTCTTCTTGATTCGTACCGGCGTGCCGGTACGCGGATTGCGGCCTGTGCGGGCGGCGCGGGACACCTTCTGGAAGGTGCCGAAACCGGTAATGGCGACTTTGCCACCCCGCGACACCTCACGGATGATGCCGTCGATCAACGCCTCGACTGCCCGGGTGGCTTCCTGGACACCCATCTTCGTGGTGTCAGCCACGTGATCGATGAGATCTGCCTTGTTCACGTCATTCCCTCCAAGAATCGCCGACTCCGTAGAGCCGGAAGATGGGCGGGAACCGGACGTTCCCCTGGGACGAAGGTAGAGGCGACACGATGTGGTGTCCACCACCGTCGTCGATCGAACCGATGACATACACGTTGGCGCGCAACGTCATTGACGCTCCAAAACTCCGACCGGGCTGACACCGGGCCAGACTCGGTGGCAACCGAGAACCTCAAAAGGTCTACCGCACAGTCAGGTTGAGCCGACAGCTATCCCCGGACTACGGAGGAAAGGGCTCCGACGGAACCTCCGGGCGGGGCAGGCGAAGACACGGCCGGGCCCTCGGAGATATCGCGCTGCGACACGCCGATTGGGCGTGTCGGGACCGAATCGAATCAGCGATCCCTGGACCTACCTCAGGCAGTAACTGGCCGGTATGACGGTCGGCGGGATTCGAAATCGCCGATCAGGTCTTCGTGGCGAAGTGTCAGCCCGATGTCGTCGAGGCCTTCGACGAGCCGCCACCGGGTGTATTCGTCGACCTGAAAGGCCGCCGTGATCTCCCCTGCGGTGACGGTACGGGCGACGAGGTCGACGGTCACCTGCGCGCCAGGGTCCTGCTCGAGGTACTTCCAGATCAGCTCGATGTCGTCCTGGGCGACCTGGGCCGTCAGCAAGCCCTGTTTGCCGCTGTTACCGCGGAAGATGTCGGCGAAACGCGACGAGAGCACCGCCCGGAATCCGTAGTTCATCAGCGCCCAAACCGCGTGCTCGCGCGAGGACCCCGTGCCGAAATCCGGACCGGCGACCAGGACCGAGCCCGCGGCATACCTCGGGTTGTTGAGGACGAACGACTCATCGGTGCGCCACGCAGCGAAAAGGCCGTCCTCGAAGCCGTCCCGGGTGACCCGCTTGAGATAGACCGCCGGGATGATCTGATCGGTGTCGACGTTGGTGCGCCGTAGCGGCACCCCGACTCCGGTGTGAGTGGTGAAGGCGTCCATAACTCGTCCCTTCGGTGTTCAGTCCAGGTCCGCCGGTGCGGACAGCGTGCCGCGAACCGCGGTAGCCGCCGCGACAAGCGGGCTGACCAGGTGAGTACGCCCACCCGTGCCCTGGCGGCCCTCGAAATTCCGGTTCGATGTCGAGGCCGAGCGCTCACCCGGCTCGAGTTTGTCGGGGTTCATCGCGAGGCACATCGAGCAGCCCGGCAACCGCCATTCGGCCCCGGCAGCTTCGAAGACCATGTGCAGTCCTTCTGATTCGGCCTGCGCACGCACTCGGGCCGAGCCGGGCACGACGAGCATCCGCACACTGTCGGCGACCGCGCGCCCCTGCAGCACCCCGGCGGCCGCTCGAAGGTCCTCGATCCGTCCGTTGGTGCACGATCCGACGAACACGGTGTCGACCGCGACCTCCCGCAGCGGAGTGCCCGGGATCAAGCCCATGTATGCCAGGGCGCGCTCGGTGTCGGCACGCTGGGTCTCGTCGACGATCAGGCCAGGTTCGGGCACCGACGCACCGAGCGGCAGGCCCTGCCCGGGGTTGGTGCCCCAGGTGACGAACGGTGTGAGTGTCGTGGCGTCGATATCGACTTCAGTGTCGAAGACCGCGTCGTCGTCGGTGCGTAGCGCCCGCCAGGCTTGGACGGCGGCCTCCCAATCGGCGCCGAAGGGAGCCCGGTCACGACCGCGCAGGTAGTCGAAGGTGACCTCGTCGGGGGCGATCATGCCGGCCCGGGCTCCGGCCTCGATCGACATGTTGCAGATCGTCATCCGGGCCTCCATCGACAGCGCCTCGATGGCTTCGCCGCGGTATTCGAGGACGTGACCCTGCCCGCCGCCGGTGCCGATCTGGGCGATGACGGCCAGGATGATGTCTTTGGCGGTCACGCCCGGGGGCAGCTGCCCACGCACGTTGACCGCCATCGTCCGGAACGGCTTGAGCGGCAAGGTCTGGGTGGCCAGCACGTGTTCGACCTCGGAGGTGCCGATGCCGAAGGCAAGCGCGCCGAAGGCACCGTGGGTGGAGGTGTGGCTGTCGCCGCAGACGATCGTCATGCCCGGCTGGGTCAGGCCCAGCTGCGGCCCGACGACATGGACGATGCCTTGCTCGGCATCGCCCATCGGATAGATGGGCACCCCGAACTCGGCGCAGTTCCGCCGGAGGGTTTCGACCTGGGTGCGGCTGACCGGATCGGTGATCGGGCCCGGTGTGGTCGGCACATTGTGGTCTTCGGTGGCCAACGTCAGGTCGGGTCGACGCACTCGGCGGCCCTCGATCCGGAGCCCGTCGAAGGCCTGCGGACTGGTCACCTCATGCAGCAGATGCAGGTCGATATAGAGCAGGTCGGGCTCGCCTTCGGCGCGCCGCACGACATGCGATTCCCAGACCTTCTCGGCCAACGTGGCGGCCATGGTGTCCCTCCCGTCGAATCGAACAGCGACGATCGATGGGCACTATCGGAGACGACCCCGAGATACGCCGCCGATTGTGCAGCGCTATCCTTGGGACATCCCCAGGCGCATCGGGCCGGGCCCAGATCGACATCTAGCATCGGACGACTCCCCCCACCAGCGGATTTGCGTCTCACGCCCTGAGACGGCAGTATCAGTGCATGGACAACTCCAGTGGAGTCGGTGTTCTCGACAAGGCCGCCACGGTTCTTGGAGCCCTCGAGGCCGGACCGGCGACGCTGGCTCAGCTCGTGGCGGCGACCGGGCTAGCCCGGCCCACGGCTCATCGGCTCGCCGTCGCCCTGGAACACCATCGCATGGTCGCCCGCGACATGCAGGGCCGCTTCGTGCTCGGTCCGCGGTTGGCCGAGCTCGCCTCGTCGGCTGGTGAGGACCGTCTACTCGCAGCTTCCGGACCGGTCCTCGGGGCATTGCGCGACCACACGAACGAGAGCGCTCAGCTCTTCCGCCGTCAGGGTGACATGCGCATCTGTGTCTCGGCGGCCGAGCGCCCGATGGGCCTGCGGGACACGATCCCCGTCGGTTCCAGTCTGTCGATGCTCGCCGGATCGGCTGCCCAGGTGCTGCTGGCGTGGGAGGAACCCGACCGGTTGCACCGTGGCCTGCAAGGAGCCAAGTTCAACGCCACCGCACTCTCGGCCGTGCGTCGGCGCGGATGGGCCCAGAGCGTCGGTGAGCGCGAGGCGGGGGTCGCCTCCGTGTCCGCCCCGGTTCGTGGTCCCTCCGGTCGGGTCGTCGCCGCCGTGTCGATCTCCGGACCGATCGAGCGGCTGTCCCGCCAGCCCGGGCGGCTGCACGCGGCCACCGTTGTCGCCGGCGCGAACAAGCTCAGCGAGGTGCTACGCCGAACGCACCAAGCTCAACAGAGCTGAGCCGGCCTGGGAGCCGGACCGACGGTGCCTCGGGGATGGCGCGTGGGCGCGCAAGCATCTGGGTCCGGTGTCGGGGTGCTCCCCTAGTCTCGACACCACCATGGGATTGTTCGTGCATCGGGCCGACCGCACCGACCTGCTCGCCGACGGGCTGGCTCGGCTGCTGGCCGCGCCACCGGATGACCCGTTCGCCGCCGACCTCGTCGCCGTGCCGGCCAAGGGCATCGAGCGGTGGCTGAGCCAACGCCTCTCCCACCGGCTCGGCGCACGAACCGGACACGACGACGGTGTCTGTGCGGCGGTGCATTTCCGCACGCCGTGGTCGTTGCTCGCGGAGGTCATCGGCACCGGGGACGACGACCCGTGGGCCCCGGCCGTGCTCACCTGGCCGGTGCTCGCCGAGATCGACGCCGCCGTAGCGGCCGAAGCGCCGTGGGCAGCGCCGCTGCTGGCCCACCTCGGGGCTCCCGACGACGAACTACGCCGCGGACGACGGTGGGCCCTGGCCCGTCGGGTGACCGGCCTGTTCAGCTCGTATGCCGCGCAACGGCCCACCGTGCTCATGGACTGGGAAGCCGGACGGGACACCGACGGACTCGGTGCGCCGGTCCCCGGCGATCTGGCCTGGCAGCCTCGGCTGTGGCGCGCGGTGCTCGCCGCAGTCGGCGCGCCCGCGCCGGCAGCGCGGCATACCGAAGTGCTCAGGGCGCTGGCCACCCACCCGGGCGCCTTCGCGCTACCCGCCCGGCTCAGCCTGTTCGGACACACCCGGTTGTCCGTGAGTGACGTCGAGATCCTGGGCGCTCTCGCGACCCACCGTGACGTCCACGTCTGGCTGCCACATCCCTCTGCGACCATGTGGCGCGCCCTCGCCGAGGGTGGCTGCGACCGGCCGGTGCGCCGACGCGACGACCACAGCCACCTGCTCGTCGAGCACCCACTGCTGGTCGGGTTGGGTCGCGACGTTCGCGAGCTGCAACGCACTGTGGGTGCCCTCGATGGGCACACCGCCACGACCTTCGAGCGCGGTGATCCGGACGCAGATCAATCGACTCCGACAACCCTGCTCGGGCACCTCCAAGCCGACCTGCGCACCGATCGTCGTCCCGACGACACGACCCGTCAGGGGCGCCGTCTACGGCCCACCGACCGATCGGTGCGGGTGCACGCCTGCCATGGGCCGACCCGGCAGGTCGAAGTGCTCCGTGAGGAGTTGCTCGGTCTGCTCGATGACGAGCCAGACCTACAGCCGCGCGACATCCTCATCATGTGCCCCGACATCGAGACGTACGCCCCACTCTTCACTGCCGAGTTCGGTCTCGGCGAGGTGCTCGGCGGGCAGGCGCACCCGGCTCACCGCCTGCGGGTCCAGCTCGCCGATCGGGCACTGCACCAGACCAATCCGTTGCTCGGGGTGGTGGAGCGGTTGCTCGATCTCGCCGGTGGCCGGGCCGAGGCGAGCGCTGTGCTCGACCTGGCTCATACCGCTCCGGTCCGACGCCGCTTCGGCTTCGACGACGACGACCTCGAGCAATTCACCCGCTGGGTGCGCGAGACCGGCGTGCGATGGGGTTTCGACGCAGCCCATCGAGCTGATTTCGGACTCGACGGCGTCATACAGAACACCTGGCGTCAGGGGCTGGACCGGCTACTCGCGGGAGTCGCGATGTCCGACGACACCGGCACCTGGCTGGACACCACCCTTCCCCTGGACGATGTCGGCAGCAGCCGCGTCGAGTTGGTCGGCCGGATCGCCGAATTCGTCGACCGGTTGCGCGATGCCACAGACGCCCTGGTCGGCATGCATCCGGCTGCGCACTGGGTCGCCACCCTCGATGAGGGTCTGACCTCTCTCACCGACGTGCCACCCCACGAGCACTGGCAGCTCGGCCAGGCGCAACGCGAGTTGGCCGCGATCGGAGACGCTGCCGAAGCCGACGCGCAGACCGGCCCGATGCTGCGCCTGCCAGACGTGCGTGCCCTATTGACCGACCGGCTCGCCGGACGGCCCACCCGCGCGAGCTTCCGCACCGGCACCTTGACCGTGTGCACGATGGTGCCGATGCGGTCGGTCCCGCACCGGGTCGTCGCGCTCGTCGGGCTCGACGACGGGGTTTTCCCGCGCCAAGGTCTCGGTGACGGCGACGACCTGCTGGCTCGCGATCCGGTCACCGGTGAGCGGGACTCCCGCAGCGAGGACCGTCAGCTCCTGCTCGATGCGATCCTGGCCGCGACCGACACGCTGGTGGTCACCTACACCGGCGCCGACCCGCATACCGGCGCCCGCCGACCCCCGGCCGCACCGCTGGGGGAACTGCTCGACGCGCTCGACGCCACCGCCACGGCCGACGCCAGGCGCGTCAGCGAGGTGATCACGGTGCACCACCCGTTGCAATCCTTCGATCCGCGCAATCTCACCCCGGGCGCGCTGCTGCCCGATCGGTCGTTCTCCTTCGACCCGTCGGCACTCACGGCGGCTCGGGCCGGCCAAGGTCCTCGGCGCCTGCCACCGGCGTTTGTGGAGCATCGCCTGCCCGGTATCGACACGCACGAGGTGTCTCTGGCTGACCTCATCGATTTCGTGCGCAACCCGATTCGTCACTTCTTGCGCGCCCGGCTCGACCTCACCCTGCTTCGCGACGAGCCGCCGGTCAGTGATGCCGTGCCGCTGGCGCTCGACGGTCTGCTCGAATGGAGTGTCGGCGACCGGGTGCTGACCGACCTGCTCGCCGGGCTGTCCCCGGACACCGCCAGGCAACGCGAATGGCGCAGGGCCACCTTGCCGCCTGGGCAGCTGGGTTGGGCTGCGCTGCACAGCATCTGTGAGCGGGCCGAAGCGCCTGCGGCCCACGCCATGACGCAGCGTGGCGAGGCCGATGCCCGGGCGGTCGACGTCGACCTGGATATCGGCGCGGGTCGACGGCTCACCGGCACCGTCACCGGCGTCTACACCGATCGGTTGGTCCCGGTCTCGTACTCCCGGCTGTCGGTCGCCGAGCGGTTGACTTCCTGGGTGCGGGTGCTCGCGCTCGCGGCAACACATCCTGGCACCCGGTGGAGCGCGCACACGGTCGGACGGGGCACCCGGCGATCCGCGCTCGTGGCCTTCGCCGATGTCGGTCCGCCCGACCCGGACCACGCCCGGGCGGTGCTGTGCGACCTCGTCGCGCTTCGTGACCTCGGCCTGCGCGAGCCACTTCCCCTGCCTCCCAAGACCACCGCGGTGTACGCCGCCGCTCGGCACCGCGGATCCCGCGAGGCCTCAGCGCGGTCTGCCGCGCGCAACACGTGGTCCGGCAAGTATCCCGAGCGCGACGACCCGGCATACCGGCTGGTGTGGGGCAACCCACCCTGGTTGCCCGGCCTGGACCAAGTCGATGACACCGACGGCGACGGCGAGCCGGCACCACCCGACGGATTCGCTGCGTTGGCGATGCGGCTCTGGGCACCGCTGCTGCAGGTCGAGACGGTAGGCGAAGCGTGAACACCCTACCCGGCATCACGCACGAGCCGACTGCCTTCGACTTGCGTGGCCCGCTGCCCACCGGCACCACACTCATCGAGGCCAGCGCCGGCACCGGCAAGACCTACACGATCGCGGCCCTGGTCACCCGCTACGTCGCGGAAGGCGTGGCACGCCTCGAGGAGTTACTCGTCATCACGTTCAGCCGGGCAGCCAGCCAAGAGTTGCGGGAGCGGGTCCGTGAGGCGTTGGTGTCGGCGCAGCAAGCACTCGCCGACCCGGGCGCCGCTAACCGCGACGACCCGGTGATCGGGCTGCTGCTGCAGCTGCCCGACCGCGCCACGGTCACGGAACGGGTGCGTGATGCCGTCGCCGGTTTCGACGCGGCGACGATCGCCACCACCCACCAGTTCTGCCAGCTCGTGCTGAGGTCACTCGGGGTGGCCGGGGACAGCGACCCGGGGGCCGAGCTCGTCGAGACACTCACCGACCTCGTCGACGAGGTCGTCGACGATCTCTACCTGGCGCGATTCGCCGGCAACCCGAAACCGCCGATCACCCATGCCGAGGCCCGTCGGCTCGGTCAGCACGTGATCGGCGACCCGCAATCACGCATCGTGCCCGACGAGCTCGACCCGACGACCAGACCCGGGGCTCGGGCCGAGCTCGCCGTCGCAGTGCGGGCCGAGGTCGAACGCCGGAAACGCCACCAGGGTTTGCTCAGCTACGACGACCTGCTCAGCCGACTGGCCGAGGCCCTGCACGACGAGCGGGCCCCGGCACGAGCGCGGATGCGTGATCGCTGGCGTGTGGTGCTCGTCGACGAGTTCCAGGACACCGATCCGGTGCAGTGGCGCGTGATCAGCCGGGCCTTCACCGGCCATGCGACAGTCACGCTGGTCGGTGACCCGAAACAGGCCATCTACGCCTTTCGTGGCGGTGACGTCGTCGCCTACCTGGACGCGGCCCGGCACGCCGACTCGAACGCCACCCTGGCCTTCAACCATCGGGCCGATCCGGCCCTCGTGCGCAGCCTGCAGGCCGTGCTCGCCGGTGCCGAGCTCGGTGACCCGATGATCCGGGTCCACCAGGTGGCAGCGGCCCGGGCCGACGACAGACTCGCCGGCGCACCGTCGCCGGCGCCGTGGCGCCTACGGGTATTGGAACGCAACGCCGACAACGTCGGTCCGCAGGGCGATCTCATCCCAGTCGATGCCGCCCGCGCAGCCATCGCCCAAGACTGTGCAGCCGATATCTCCCGGTTGCTCAGCTCGGGCGCCACGTGGGATGGCCGGCCGCTGACGGCGCCCGACGTTGCCGTCCTCGTGCACGAACGCCGACCCGCGGCGCTAGTGCAAGCCGCCCTCAAGGAGCTCGGCATCGCGTCGGTGCTGGCCGGCGCTGGCGACATCCTGCAGACCCCGGCGGCCGACGCCTGGGTCAGTCTGCTCACCGCCATGGAACAACCCCACCGCTCGGGACTGGTCCATGCTGCGGCCCTGACCCCATTCGTCGGCCAGAGTGCTGCCGGACTCGTGCGCGGTGGTGAGCAGCTCACCGACGAAGTCGCCGAGCGGCTACGCGAATGGGCCTTGTTGTGGCGTGGCCACGGTGGCATTGCCGCGGTCCTCGAAGCTGCCGAGCATCGCGGGCTCGCCGCGCGGGTGCTCGCGACCGTCGGTGGCGAGCGCTTGTTGACCGATCTGCGGCATACCGGGCAGTTGTTGCACGAGGCAGCGGTGCGCGAGCGTCTCGGCCCTTCCGCGCTGCTCGCGTGGCTGCACGAGAGTCGCGAGCGGGAGGCAAGTGGCACCGAACGCACCCGGAGGTTGGACAGCGACGCCGATGCGGTCCAGATCCTCACCGTTCATGCGAGCAAGGGCTTGCAATTCCCGGTCGTCTACCTGCCGTTCGAGTTCGAGTCCTTCGTGCGCTCCGACGACCTCGTGCGCTTCCACGACGAACAGGGGCAACGGTGCCTGGACGTCGCTGGTGCCGGGCCGAGCTGGCGCGAGCACGAGTCCCGGGCGCGGGCCGAAGATGCCGGGGAACGACTACGCCTGCTCTATGTGGCGTTGACCCGAGCCCAGTCCCAGGTCGTCTGCTGGTGGGCTGCAACGATCAACACGCCCGCCTCCGGACTTCATCGGCTGCTGTTGGAACGGCAGCCGGGTCAGCCGCACGTGCCGCCGGGCCGACACCTGCGCAGCGACGCGGAGACGGTCCAGGCCCTCCAGCAGCTCAGCCGGCTCGGGGGCCCCACCTGCGAGCCGGCTCGACCGGAGTCCGTTGCGACCGAGCCGATTCCGGTCGGATCGCCTGAGCTCACGGTCCGCCGGCTCGGTCGCGAGATCGACACACACTGGCGGCGCACCTCCTATTCCGGGTTGATCCGGATCGAGGATGAGCAACCAGCCGGCACGACCAGCGAGCCCGAGACCGTGGCGCTCGACGACGAACCCGAGGAGTCGACGAGTGACGGCGGATCGGACGGCATCGCGGGCAGCGGTGCCGGACCATCGGGCACCGAGGGATCGGAGCCGAACGCGATCGACATCCTCTCTCCGATGGCCGGCCTCCCGGCCGGGGCGGGTTTCGGCAGTCTCGTGCACGCGGTGCTCGAACACACCGACCCGCAGGCCCCCGACCTGCCCGACGAGGTGCGTCGGCACGTCACCGAGCAGGCACGTTGGTGGCCGGTCGAGGTCTCCCCTGACGAGCTGGCTGCGGCTCTACTGCCGATGTATGCCACGCCGCTGGGACCGCTGGCCGGCGACGTGACCCTGGCGCAAGTGCCGCAACGTGACCGGCTCAACGAGCTCAGCTTCGAATTCCCTCTATCCGGAGGCGATCAGACGAGTCCGGAGCCGGCCGGGCCGGAGAGCACTCCGGCCGGTCTCGCCGCTGGTCGAGCGGGCCGAGCTTGGCGCGCCGATGTGCGACTCCGCGAAGTCGGCGCGCTCATCCGTGCCCATCTGTCCGACGACGACCCGCTCGTCCGGTATGCCGAACGGCTCGAGACCCCGCTGCTGGGCGATCAGGTGTTGCGCGGCTATCTTTCGGGTTCGATCGACACCTTGCTACGGGTGCCCGATCCAAGCTCACCAGGCTCGCACCGCTACCTCGTCGTCGACTACAAGACCAACCGGCTGGGTGATCCCACTCGGCCGTTGACCGCTGCCGACTACGGCCCGGCACCCTTGGCCGAGGCCATGTTGCACTCCCACTACCCACTTCAGGCACTCATCTACAGCGTTGTCGCGCAACGATTCCTGCGTTGGCGTCTGCCCGGTTGCCAGCCCGAGCGGCACTGGGGCGGGGTGCTCTACCTTTTCGTCCGGGGCATGTGTGGACCAGGCACCCCGGTGATCGACGGTCACCGGACCGGGGTCTTCAGCTGGCGACCGCCCGTGAGGTTGATCGAGGCTCTCTCCGACCTCTTCGCCGGCGGATTGCCCATCACCGGCCCGGAACCGGCGGAACAGTCATGACTGAGCAACCCCTGCCATTGGAGCCACACGACGTACGCCGGTCGGTGGCCGGCACCGGTATGCTCGCCGAGCTCAACGCTCTCGGCCTGCTCGAGACACCCGACGTGCACGTCGCCGAGCGGCTCGGACACTTGGCCGGTGAACCCGACCTGTTGGCTCGGCTGGCCCTGGCGCTGGCCGTGCGTGAGTTACGGACCGGGTCGGTCAGCTTGGCGCTGGATACCCTCGACGACGCGACCCAGCACGCGGCCCGCGCGAGCGCCCAGGCACACGGCATACCGTGGCCGTCGCCCGAGGACTGGTTGGTTGCGGTGCGCGGCAGTCGTTTGGTCGAGGCATCCGTGTTGCAGGTCGAGCACGGCTTGGTCTATCTCGACCGTTACTGGCGTGAGGAAACCGCGGTCGCGGAGCACATGCGGCAGCGCCTCCGCCAATCGCCCCCCCAGGTCGACGAGACCCGGCTGGAGTCGGCGGCACAACGCATCTTCCCGCCCGGCTTCGAGGAGCAGCGACGCGCCGGAACGGCTGCCGCCCGCCGCTGGGTCTCACTCGTCACCGGCGGTCCGGGAACCGGCAAGACGACGGCCGTGGCCGGCTTGCTGGCGTTGCTCGCCGACGCCGCCGACGCCGCCGGCGCACCAAGCCCACGAATCGCGTTGGCCGCTCCCACGGGCAAGGCGGCGGCCCGGTTGCAAGAGGCGGTGGCGCGGGCGACTGCCCAACTGCCCGAAGCAGACCGGTCTCGGTTGGGTGAGCTGCCCGCGCAGACCGTGCACCGACTCCTGGGGTGGCGGCCCAACAGCACCCGGTTCCGCCACCATCGGGGCAACCGGCTGCGTCACGACATCGTCGTGGTCGACGAGACGTCGATGATGTCGCTCACCCTGATGGCACGCTTGTTGGAGGCAGTGCGGCCCGACACCCGGCTCGTGCTTGTCGGTGACCCTGATCAGCTGTCGTCGGTCGAGGCCGGCGCGGTGCTGGCCGATCTCGTGATCGGGCTGGCTCGCCTCGACGACGACGCGGTCACGAGGCTGCGCACGGCTCACCGGTTCGGTGCCGGCATCGGATCGCTGGCTGCTGCTGTGCGCGACGGGGACGCCGATCGGGCGCTGGAGGTGCTGCACTCCGAGACCGACGGCGTCAGGCTGCTCGATCCACAGCATCCGGCCACCACCGACACGATCCGCGAGCAGGCCCTGTCCTCGGCTCTGGCCATGCGCGCAGCCGCCGAAGCCGGTGACCCGGCCAGGGCATTGGCCGCCCTGGATGCTCATCGGTTGCTCTGCGCGCACCGGGAGGGCCCGTACGGCGCGGGTCACTGGAATCGGCTCGTCGAGCACTGGCTCGGTGATGCGACCGGCTTCGGCGTCGGCCCGGGGTGGGGACGACAGTGGTATGCCGGTCGCCCGATCATCGTCACCGAGAACGACTACGGTCTCGGGCTCTACAACGGCGATACCGGGGTGGCCGTGTCACGAACCGAGCCGGAGGGCGGGCCGGGCATACCGGCCGGGTCACCCTCGTCGAGCACCGCAAGCACGGCACGTCAGCTGCAAGTCGTCATCGCCACCGCCGGAGCGCCGCTGCGACTGGCCACCTCACGATTGACGAGCGTCGCCACGATGCACGCCCTGACGATCCACAAGAGTCAGGGCAGTCAGGCCGCCGAAGTCACCATCGTGCTGCCACCCCCGGAGTCGCCGTTGTTGACCCGGGAGCTCTTCTATACGGCGATCACCCGGGCTCAGCGGCAGGTGCGCGTGATCGCCAGCGACGACGCCGTCCGCCAAGCGGTGCTACGCCCGGCGCGACGGGCCAGTGGGTTGCGGCAGCGGCTGACGGCTGACGGTCCCTGACCGCCTACCGGGCACCCGGAACGGTCGGTCGAGTGACGGTTTCGTGCCGACCACGATGCCGTCGAGCAGCAACAGCGTCGAAAGGAGTAGCCCCGACGGGATTCGAACCCGCGCTACCGCCTTGAGAGGGCGGCGTGCTAGGCCGCTACACAACGGGGCCCTAGCTTGGTGCACTCGGGGCAACCGCCCGTCGGCACAGGTCGATACCATACCGGCAGGCAGCGCTATCCACCGAATCGTCCGGTCGGCCGGCGGCCGCCGCGAACGACCTGCCGGAGCTGGGGTACCAGGACTCGAACCTAGAATGACGGAACCAGAATCCGTTGTGTTGCCAATTACACCATACCCCAAGGGGTATCCCTTCCGTCGAGCCTGACGGGCCCGCGGAAGTGAACCGAAGCTTGATACTACCGGCCAGGGTCAGTCGGCCCAAATGACCGCGTTGGTTCCGACGCCCTCTTGGACTGGCCGGTCAGCTGTACTAGCTCTTGCTGTCGTGCTCGCGCTGTTCGTTCTGCTCGACCCGTCAGTTCTGCTCGCCCGGCTCGTCCAGACTGGCTCGCAAGGCTCGCAGCCGGGCCAGCGTCGAGGCCTTACCGAGGATCTGCATCGACTCGAACAGCGGGGGGCTGATCCGCCGGCCGGAGACGGCCGTGCGGAGCGGGCCGAAGGCCAGCCGCGGTTTGACCCCCAACCCGTCGACGACGGCGGCCCGCAGCGCCGTCTCGATCGGCCCGGCCGTCCACGCCGGTTCAGCACCCAGCAACCCGCTGGCCCCGTCATCGAGGTCGGCCAACGCATCGATCGCCGCGTCGAGCACCTGCGCGGAGCGGTCGTTGAGCTGGGCCCGGGCGTCGTCGGCGATCTCGACCTGATCGTCGGCGACGAAGAACGGGCGCACCAGGTCGGTCGCCTCGGTGAGCAGGGCGATCCGTGTCTGGATGAGCTCGGTGATCTCCTTGAGTCGGCTCAACTCCCCGAGCGACGGGTTGCTCGAGAGCACCCCGTCGGCCTCGAGATAGGGCAGCAACCGTGCGGCGAGGTCGCCGACCGCCAGCTTGCGGATGTAGACACCGTTGAGCCAGCCGAGCTTGTCGAGGTTGAAGATCGGCCCGACCGGGTTGACCTTGGTCCAGTCGAAGTCGCGAGCGAAGTCGGCAAACGAGAACACCTCGACGTCTTCACCCTCGGCGCCCTGGGCCGGCGGGTAGGCAAGCAGCGCGAGGAAGTTGCACATCGCCTCGGGCAGGTAGCCCTGGTCGCGGAACCAGCTCAGCCGGGCGGCCGGGTTGTTGCGCTTCGAGATCTTTGACTTGTCGGTGTTGCGCAACAGCGGCATGTGCGCGAACTGTGGCTCGGGCAGCCCCAGCCATCGGTAGAGCAGCAGGTGCTTGGGGGTCGAGGAGATCCACTCCTCCCCGCGCACCACATGAGTGATGCCCATCTCGTGGTCGTCGACGACGACGGCCAGGTGGTACGTGGGGAAACCGTCGGCTTTGAGGATCACCTGGTCATCAGGCACCGGAGCGTTGACCTCGCCGCGGATCAGGTCGGTGAAACGGGTCGGCGGGTCGGGCGGCACGAACATCCGCACCACCGGGTTCTCGGTGAAACCGGATAATGCGGCGCGCTCCTCGCGGGTCTTGCCGTGACACATCCGGTCGTAGCCGGTCGGCAGCTTGTCCCGTTGTTGGCGCTCTCGCATCCCGGTGAGCCGCTCTGGTGAACACCAGCAGTAGTAGGCGTGTCCCGCCTCGATCAGCTTCTCGACGTAGGGCCGGTAGGTGTCCAGCCGCTCGGACTGCCGATATGGCTCACTCGGGCCACCGATATCCGGGCCTTCGTCCCAGGTGAGCCCGAGCCAACGCAGCGTCTCGTAGATCTGGGTCTCGCTGTCGGCCTGCAAGCGTGTGCGATCGGTGTCTTCGATCCGCAACACGAATCGCCCGCCGTGCTGGCGGACGAACGCGAGATTGAACAACGACATGTATGCCGTGCCGACGTGCGGGTCTCCCGTAGGCGAGGGCGCAACCCGCAGCCGCACAGCACCAGGCAGCTTCTCAGTCATGGTGAGGCAAGCGTAGTCGCTGCCCGCGACGGTCCGGCCCGGGATCTGCGGCTACCCTGGCCCGGTGGACACCACCCGGTCGCTGGATCCAGGTCACTGGCCGACGCCGGAGCCGCCCATCGGCACCCGGGTTGGCACGCGGCATACCCCCGTGGTGGTGAGCACCCGGTGAGTGGCGGTCTCGCGGCTCTGCTCGACGACATCGCAGCGATGGCGAAACTCGCGGCGGCCTCCATCGACGACGTGACCGCGGCAGCCGGACGGGCCAGCGCCAAAGCGGCCGGGGTGGTCATCGACGACACAGCGGTGACGCCACGGTATGTGCAGGGCTTCACGCCCGACCGCGAGCTGCCGATGATCAAGCGGATCACCATCGGCTCGTTGCGCAACAAGCTGGTGTTCATCCTGCCGGCGGCCCTGCTGCTGTCGCAGTTCCTGCCGTGGATCCTCACCCCGCTGCTCATGCTCGGTGGCACGTATCTGTGTTTCGAGGGTGCCGAAAAAGTGTGGGAGTGGCTCACCGGGCAACGCCATGACGAGCCGGCACCGGCCCAAGGCCCCGATCAGGAGAAGGCGATGACGGCCGGGGCGATCCGCACCGACTTCATCCTCTCGTCCGAGATCATGGTCATCTCGCTCAACGAGGTGGCCGACGAGCCGCTGCTGTCCCGGGCGATCATCCTCGTCGTCGTCGCGGTCATGATCACGATCGGGGTCTACGGGATGGTCGCGTTGATCGTCAAGATGGACGACATCGGTCTGCACTTGGCTGCCGGACCGGCACCAGTGACCCGCAAGATAGGCCAACTCCTGGTGAAGGCGATGCCGGTGGTGCTGCGCGTGCTCACCATCGTCGGTGTCGTGGCCATGCTCTGGGTGGGCGGGCACATTCTGCTCGTCGGCACCGACACGCTCGGCTGGCACGCCCCGTATGCCCTCGTCCACCACGCCGAGGGTGCCGTGCACAACGACCTCGTCGGCTGGCTGGTCAACACCGGCCTATCGGCCGTCGCAGGCGCCGTTGTCGGCGCGGTCGTCGTCGTCGCCACACACGTGATTCACCGGGCTCGCGGGGGCCCCGCCGCGCACTGAGCCTTCGCGGCCAGGCCCGTGGTCGTCACCGATCGCAGCGAGTCGGCATACGTCCTGCTGTCTATCGACGACTACCGGCGGCTCACCGAGGACAGTGCCGAAGAGCTCGCTGAGTCGCCGGCGGTTCAGTCGTCTCGGCAGTCCCGGCTCAGTCACCTGCGCACGAACGGGTTGTCCAGGGTGCCGATGCCGTCGATGGTCACCGAGACCCGCTGCCCGGGTTGGACCGGCCCGACACCGGCGGGGGTGCCGGTGAGGATGACATCGCCGGGCAGCAGGGTGAAGTGCGCCGACGCGTAGGAGATCAGCTTGGCGATCCCGTGCACGAGATCGGCCGTCGTGCCGTCCTGCACCACGTGACCGTCGACTCTGGTGACCAGCCGCAGCCGCGAGGCGTCGAGATCGGTGACCACCCACGGCCCGATCGGGCAGCTCGTGTCGAAGCCCTTGGCCCGCGCCCACTGCCCGTCACCCCGCTGCCACGCCCGCTCGGTCACATCGTTGGCACACGTGTAGCCGAAGACGCACTCGAGCGCCTGCTCCTCACGCACGTCCTTGGTGATCGTGCCGATGACAACCGCCATCTCACCCTCGTAGTCGACCGTCGCGCTGCCCCGCGGCACGACAACCGGGTCGCCCGGGCCGACGACGGCCGTATTCGGCACGAGGAACATCATCGGCTCGGCCGGCACCTCGCTGCCGAACTCCTGCGCATGAGCGGCATAGTTCCGCCCGATCCCGATGACCTTGCTGCGCGGGATCACCGGCGCCAACAACCGGGCGTCGGGCAGCGGCACCGGGTCAGCGCCGGTCGGCACGACACCGACGTAGAGCGGGTCGCCCTTGATCGGGTGCAGCACCACATGGTCGGTCGAGCCATCCGCGCCGATCTGGCCCTCGACGACGCCGTATGCCGGGTCCTCGCCCAGCGTGTATCTCGCGATCCGCATATCCCGACTCTATGTGTCAGCCACCATGTCAGCCTTTGTGTCGGCCCTTGTGTCAGCCGGTCTGTCAGCCGGTGTGTCAGGACTGACCGGCCGAACTCAGCCTTGGCCCGAGCGTTGCCGCTCGGCCACCGTGTTGATCATGGCGGCGGCCCCGGTGGCCTCCGCCACCGTGACGACGAAGACGCTGCCGTCACCGCATCGGCGATCTGTTGGTAAACCGGTGTCGTCGACGCGGCATCGATTCGGATGAGCACCGGCATAGTCCATTGCTCTCGTTCAAACAAAGCACTAGGGAACCCGCCTCGCCGATCGCCAGCGACATGTCCGCACGCCCTACCGCGCCGTAGGCTTCGATAGTGGCCGAGCACACCCGGGTGATCAGCGCTGTTGCGCATAGTGCGACGACTGACGGCCTGGACGCTTCGCCCTCCAGCGGGCACACGGTGCTCGGCCGGGCGCAGTGGACTGCCGCAGCCGCCGCCCACGGCGCGCGGGTCGATGCGCTCACCGCAGGCCACCGGCGGCGCCGGACCGAAGGGCGGGCACATCCGGTCGAGGACTTCCTCTTCGTCTACTACCCCTTCACGGTGTCGGCATTGCGCCGCTGGCATCCCGGGCCTGGGGTGCGCCTGGCCGGTGCCGCCCACGACGAGCGGGCGAACTGGCGGTTCACCCGCGTCATCGGTGCCGACACCGAGCTCGACCTCGCGGCATACCGGCAGGCACGTGCAGCCCGGGTGCGGCAGGTGCTCGCCCTGCTCGAGGCGACCGCAGCGCGACCGGTGCAGTTGGGGTGTTTCGGGTTGCACGAGTGGGCCATGGTCTACCGGCTCGCACCCGGCGACGTGCGCCACACAGGCTGGCCACTGCGGCTCGGGTCGGCCGGCACCGACGCAGTTGTCGAAGCGAATTCGTTGCGTTGCAGTCATTTCGACGCGTTCCGGTTCTTCACCGAACCGGCTCGCCCACGTAACACCGAGCAACTCACCCGGGCTCGACAGCTCGAGCTCGAGCAGCCCGGGTGTCTGCACGCCGGGATGGACCTCTACAAGTGGGCGATGCGGCTGGCGCCCGGCCTGCCCAGCGAGCTCGTCGCCGACTGTTTCGAGCACGCCCGGGCGCTGCGTGAGCTCGACATGCGCGCCTCGCCCTACGACCTGCGCGAGTTGGGTTACGAGCCCATCCCGGTCGAGACCCCGGCCGGCAAAGCGGTGTATGCCGCCGAACAACGCCGGTTTGCCGCGCTCGGCCAAGCCTTGCGCACCCGGCTCATCGCGGCTTGTGCGTCACTCTTGGGCCTTGACCGTGCGGACGGTGCGAAAGGCGCGTGACGGTGGTCGCTCAATCCTTCTTGCGCGCCGTCCCGTAGAGCAGGATCGAGACGATCGGGATGGCGAAGAAGATATGCCACGTGACCCGACTGGTGAGGAAGAGCAGGACGCAGACGATCGGGGTCAGCGCCACGATCGTGCCGCGGAAGCGGTCGAGTGTCCCTTCCTTCTCGTCCTTCTCGGCTACCTCTGTTGACACCACCGAACCGGGGCTGGTGATCGTTGCTGGCACGCCGGCGGCCGGTAGATCGGCGAAAAGCGCCTCAAGATCAGCGCGGGTCACCGCGTCGTGTGCCTTGGTCAACCGCGCCTCGTGCTCCGCGGGGTCGAGCCGGCCGGCCTCGTAGTGCTCGCGGAGTTGCGCGATCGCCTGCTCTCGCTCAGCGGTGCCGACTCGCAACCAGTCCGGTTCCACAGGTGAGCCGGGCTCCGGCATGCCGGAGCCCGGAGAGCTTGGTGGACCTGCGTGGCTCATCAGTCCATCTTGCCTCACCCAGCAGCAATGCGCACGGTCCGCCAGTAGGCAGCCCGCGCTGCTGCGGCAAAACCACCCCGACGGAACGGCAACACGACCAATGACCGCGAAGACGCCGGCTCTCTCACGGTCTTCGACGTGCCGCTTGACGTCACTCTTGCGGGAAGCGGCCAGCCGGTATGCCGCGGCCGCCGCAGCCGGGGTCGTGGCCGATCAACCACGCCAACTGGTCAGCGATCCGCCTGGGCTGCGGGGGATCACCCGGGACAAGACCCGTAGACGACGATCCTGAGTGGCGCCCAGACGCCCCGTCCGGCGGACCTGGTCAGGTCCCGATCTACCGCCACGAGCTCATCGAGCCCGGCGTGCTCAGGAGGGTGGTAGCGGTGACGGCTCTACTCTTAGCAGCCGGGCCAGCCAGTCCGGAAGCCACCAGTTCCAGCGGTCCATCATCGCGACAGTAGCCGGGACGAGCAACGCACGGATGACAGTGGCGTCGAGCAGGATGCCGAGCGCCAGCCCCGAGGCGAAGACAGCAACGTCCAACTCGCCACCCATAGACATGCTGGCGAAGGCGAAGAACAGGATAAGGGCCGCGGCCGTGACCAGTCGCCCGGTGTGCGCGACGCCGTTGATCACCGCCAGTGGGGTGGACCCGGTCCGGTCGAACTCCTCCCGCACCCGGGACAGGACGAACACCTCGTAGTCCATCGACAGTCCGTATAGGAAGGCGAACACTGTCACCGGAACGAAGGTGCCGACCGAGCCGTCCGGCCGGATTCCGAAGATGATCTCGGTGCCCCAACCCCACTGCCAGACGAGCACGAGCGCACCCAGCACGGCACCCAACGACAGCAAGTTCACCGTGATGGCCTTGATCGGCAGCAGCACCGACCGGAATGCCCGGGCGAGCACCAGGAAGGTCACGACGGCGACCAGCGCCATCATCCACGGGAAGACCGAG
>PDWI01000210.1_pt1 | contig 89550 bp, 89 predicted proteins | sample 1430891 | NCBI WGS metagenome assembly PDWI01 (sample SAMN01162508, study PRJNA174530) | Oral metagenome, whole genome shotgun sequencing project. | biome: Marine environment; feature: Marine mammal; material: Swab sample of the gingival sulcus; isolation source: swab sample of gingival sulcus... | reverse complement strand
TTTGCCGAGATTACGGTCTAAGTTGAGTTGATAGAACCATGTTTTTTTAGTTGGTTTTCCTTTTTCAAAAAACAGCACAACGGTTTTTACGCCTGCTCCTTGAAAGACTCCGCCGGGCAGATCAAGTATTGTGTGAAGATTGCAAGACTCCAGTAAGAGTTTTCTTAAAGCTATTGATGCGTTGTCGGTGTTTGAAAGAAATGTATTTTTGATAACAACGCCTGCCTTTCCGCCTGCTTTTAATATTTTTATAAAGTGTTGCAAAAATAAAAATGCTGTTTCGCCTGTTTGAATTATAAAGTTTTGCTTTATTTCTTTTCGCTCTTTTCCGCCGAATGGAGGATTTGCAAGGATTACGGAATAGCGGTCTTTTTCTTGAATATCGCTGATGTTTTCGGCGAGGGTGTTTGCGTGAATAATATTCGGGGCTTCAATTCCGTGCAGAATCATATTCATTATACCGATGATGTAGGCAAGCGATTTTTTCTCTTTGCCGTAAAAGCTTCTTTTTTGCAAAGTTTCCATGTCGCTTGTGCTCAGGTCTTTGCTCTCTTTTAAAAAGTTAAAAGCCTCGCATAAAAAGCCTGCCGACCCGCAAGCTCCGTCGTAAATGCTGTCGCCGATTTTCGGGTTTACAACTTTGATAATGCTTTTAATTAAGGGGCGAGGCGTATAGTATTCGCCGCCGTTTCTGCCTGCATTTCCCATATTTTGAATTTTGCTTTCGTAAAGATGACTCATTTCGTGTTTCTCTTTGCTTGTTTTAAAATGAAGTTCATCTATAAGATTTATAACTTCGCGCAGATTATAACCGCTTTGGATTTTATTTTTTATTTCGCTGAATATTTCTCCGATTTTATATTCGATTGTATCAGCTTTTGCAGCTTGCGTTTTGAAATCTTTTAGATAAGGAAAAAGATTTTGATTAACAAAGTCTCGTAAGTCATTACCGCTTAAAGCGTTGTGATGATCCGGTTTTCCGTCAGCCGTTTTAGGACAAGCCCAAACACTCCATGAAAATTCTTCTTTTATCAGGGGCGTATATTCTTTGTCTTCAAGCAAGGCTTTTTGCTCTTTTTCATTTTCAAGGTCGTCCAAATATTTTAAGAACAGAACCCAAGAACTTTGTTCTGCATAGTCAAGCTCGCTTGAGCATCCCGCGTCTTTTCGTAAAATGTCGTCGATGTTTTTAAATGATTGTTCAAACATAAATAATCTTCCCCGTCCGTTTTATTTTTCATCCTTATCATCTTTAAAATTTTTAAAAAATCCGTCAAAATCATTTTCATTCTGTTACGCCGTATTCAATTTATCGTGAAACCCGATTCATGCGAGGCATCTTTCCGTCAGCTGATTTTATTTTGATTTTTTCAGTACAAATCCGACCAATAGATATTTTTGGCTGAATTTTTTTCGGGAACTCGATAACCGTTTTCTGCAATATCCGGCAGAATTTTATTTAAATCATCTTTCAGAGTTTCCCGGTCAAAAGTATTCTCTGATTTAAAAGTTCTGTCCATCAGGAAATAAAATGACGAATCCGTTTCCGAGCTTTCTTTTTTATAAAGTTCTTTGTAAATAACAAGCTGGCGATTCATTATTTTATCGTTAAATTTATCGGAATTTGAAACTTTGTAATCTATGACATAAAGAAAATTATTTTTCTTCAAAATCAAGTCGGCTTTACCGCTGAAAACAGCTTTTAAATCCGTATTGTCCAAAGATATTGCAAATCCTTTTTTCTCTTCTGCCGTAATAAATTCCGCTTCCGGAATAATTTCGTATTCCGATAAATCACCGCTTAAAAATCCGTCCGCAAGTTGTTTTAAAAATTCTTTGATTCCGGCAATCATAAAAGGCAGAAAAATTTTATCGAAATATTTTTTAGAGTAATTAAGAGGAATCGAAAAACAAGTCTTTTTATTTTTTTCTATGACAAAGTTAACTCCTTCTTTCGCCCATTGTTCAACAATTCCGTTTTCAATTAAATTTCTCAAGGTTCCCGATTTTAATCTATTAACTTTTTTCCAGAAAAAATTCATTGTTTCATGAAAGATTATTCCGGTTTTTCTGATATTTAAGGAATTGTCCGCCTCTTCCGGCTGCACTTTCATTCTCACCCGATATTGCAAATAATAAGCAATCGGATCTTTTAAGATTTCTTTGAAAGAATAAAAAGTAAAAGGTATTTTTTTATCATTCGGTTTTTCAAAAGGAATAACAAGATCTTCTTTTTCGGAAAATCGGCATTTAGGGGAAACTCCGGCAATTGCTTTCCACCATTTTGAATAATGATTATCCGGCAATTCTTCGGTTTGTTCGCTTTCAGCAGCAAGATTTTCCGATTTTGCCCACATCAAAGCTTCTTCAAAAAAACTTCCCGCAAAAATATTTTTTTCAATATCTTCAACGGCATAAATATTTACGTTTTTTGAATTAAGTATTAGACGAAAAAAGTAATACCGTTCTCTTTTACGCTTGTCTTCGTAAGTTGCAAGTCCCAATTGTTTCCGTTGTGTTTCGTTTAATAAAAATTGCGGTTTAGGTGAAGAAGGCAATACGTTTTCATTTGCATTCATGATAAAAACAGGAACATCGAAACTTCTGTTTCTCACATCATCCAAGTGAGTAATCATGAAATCTTTATCGATTTTATCAGTTTTGCGATAAATAGCCGTCTCCCCCGTCAATTTCAGAAAAACATCAATAAAGCGGTAACCTCGACCAAATTTTGATTTATCAAAACCGGGCATAAAACGGACGGAATCTCTAAAATCGTTGAGCAATGTCAAAATCGTATTTTTTTCTTCCGAATCCGACTCAGCCTCTTCGTTCATAAGAATATTTATGATAAATTCAAGAAATTCCTCAACCGAAAAATAACGCATTTTCTTTACGAAGAGCAATATTTCTTTCAACTTTTTCCATGACTCCGTATCATCCGGACAATTATCTTCCTCAAAATAAATGATCTGTTCATGATAAATTTTATCGACAAAATAAGGTTCAAGTTCAGAAACGTCATTATCAAAATAATATTTGATAAAAGAAGAATTATTCAATACCGAAAGAATGGAGTTCATTTCAAAAACAAGCTTATCGTTCACGGTTGCAGTCGATCTCAATAACTCGCTAAAGCAAAATAATATATTATAAATCAAACCGGCTTCGGCAGGTTCCGTATTTTTTATTCTTACTTTTTTTTCATTTAAGAAACCGGATATAAAAGAATTTTTAAACGAATTATCAATTATTGCGGCTGCTTTAAATTTATCTGATTCAGAAGCAAAAGAATTCCAAATTTCCAATTCTCCTTTACCTGTTTTAAAATTAATATTTTTGGTCTTAAATGATTTCACTGTTGCAAGATCGGTTTTATCTTTCATCATCATTCTTTCTTTGTCGTACCAAATTTCCGGCATTTGTAAAAGCAAAGTAACTTTTTCGTTATTCTCTTTCATTTCGCTGACGATAAATTTATCCAGTTTTGAAAATTGAAATTGATTTACAATAATTATTTCGTCATAAAAAGATAAGAAACAAGAGTTCAGCGGCAATTTTCCTGAAAAAATATCGTAATGAACCTCTTGCAAATCCGTAAAATTGTTTTCATCGAGGAATCCGTAATATTTTTTTAAAACCTTACCGAGAATATCCGCAGTTTTAATCTGCCAATCCAGACGTAAAATCGAGGTTACGTTATCGGATTCTTCCAACTCCAAATCGCAGAAACCGATATTTTCTTCAGAAATTTCAGACCTGAAATTATTAAAGTTTTCCGCAAAAACCGTCAAATCGCGAAAACTGTCTATTCCGAAAAATGCCAAATTATTTTCAGAAAAAGATTTATAAAGAAACCACGCCTGCTGCAAATCATCAGCAATCCGTTTTTCGGGCAATATTATAAAATCCTTAAATTCATGCCATGTCATAAAATCAATTTTTTTGTTTGATTTTCTGTATTGATGTGTTTTTATCAAAGCCTTTTTATTGGAAGCCGTCGGCAAAATATATAAAATCCTATCATATTCGGCAAGATCATAACTCTTTTTTACGACATCTTCGTCAAATCCGCAGAATTTAAATTCCAAACCCATAATCTTCCGTCCGCATAAATATAATTTTTTTATTTCAATTATTTTGATGAAACTGATTTTTTTTGAGACTGTCCATTACGTCAATTTCATTTTCGGCACAAGGTTAAACCTGTTCAAATTACTTGACATGAACATATATTTTTTTTGCTTTGAATAATATTAAAATTCCTCGGAGGAAATGTGAAAGTAACAAAATTATCACAAATGCTTGAAGCAATCAAATCAAAACCGAAAAAAAGAGTCGTAGTCGCTTACGGTCAAGATCCTAACACTATAGCCGCTCTTACCAAAGCCGTTGAACTCGGCATTATTGACGCAACCTTAGTGGGTGACGAAGAAAAAATAAAAGAACTTTGTCAAACCAATAAAATTAATCCTGAAATTTTTGAAATCGTAAACGAAAAAGACGAAATGAAAAGCGGCATAAAAGCCGTTGATCTCATAAATGAAGGCAAAGGCGATTTCATTATGAAAGGACTGATTTCAACCGATAAATACATGAGAGCAATCTTAAATAAAGAAAAAGGACTCTTGCCTCCCAAAGCAACTTTGACCCATGTTACGGTTGTTGAATCTCAATATTATCATAAACTTCTTCTGGTCGGAGACGTTGCCATTATTCCATATCCCGAACTTCCTCAAAAAGCAGCCATTATCAATTATTTGGTAAAAGCCGCTCATTCTCTCGGTATCGAAACTCCCAAAGTGGCAATAATTACCGCAACCGAAAAAGCCAACCCCAAAATGCCTCCTTGCGTTGATGCGGCAGTGCTTGCCAAAATGAACGACAGAGGACAAATAAAAAAATGCATAATTGACGGACCTCTTGCTCTGGATGTAGCCATAGACAAGAAATCAGCAGAAATAAAAGGTCTTAAAAGCGAAGTTGCCGGAGATGCCGACTGCCTTCTCTTCCCCAACATCGAAGCAGGAAACGTTTTTTATAAATCAATGACCAAACTTGCCGGAGCAGAAGTTGCAGCTGTTTTGGTCGGAGCCAAAGTTCCGGCTATCCTTTCATCGCGGGGAGACTCAGAAAACACAAAACTTTATTCCATTGCTTTAGCAGCTTTGACCAGTTAGAAACAACTAAATCATAATTGACACTTCAACCTAACAAAATATTTTGGCGAAAAATTAAGACGGAGGTTTTTAAATGAATTTGCGTAAAGCATTCATACTGTTTATAACCATTATTATCTCATGCGGCGTATTATTCGCAGCCGGAGTTGAATCAGAAGGAAACAAATTGGCATCGGAAGGAGATGCTTTATTTAAAGAAAGCAAATTCCGAGAGGCAGCCGAGAAATATGAAGCAGCTCTCGGAAAATATAAGGAAGCAGCCAAAGAAACAGGCGAAGCAGCCATGAAAGACAAACTCATGAAAATGAATAAAAATCTTTACGGTTGCTATTTAAACGGAAAAGATTACGAAAATGCCGTAAGAATCAAATTAGATACTTATAAATTGGATCACAAACTTAAAAATTACGACCAAGCAGCTTTGATATACGTAAAAAAACTTAAAGATTACAATAAAGCCATTGAAATCTTAAAAGAAAAAACGAAAATAAAAAAATCTGCAAAAACTTATTCCAAAATAGGATCTTATTACAAGAAACTTAACGACTTGGAAAATTCGGTTATTTACTACGAAAAATCTTTTTCCGAAAAAGCATCAGCAAAAACAATCAAAAACATTGCTTATCTCTACAAAAAAATGGGCGAAAACGCCAAAGCAATCGATGCTTATTCTCGCTATCTTGCAACTAATCCCAGCAATCAAAATAAAGCAGCTACCTATAAAAACATGGGTAAATTATACGAAGATCTCGGCAATACTCAAAAATCACTCGAAAATTACGAGAAATCGATTTCAATGAATTACGACAAAGATATTTCTTTATTGTTGCTTGTAAAATATTACGACAAAAAAGATCTCATCAATGCCAAAAAGAAAGTTGAACAATTGCTTAAAAAAGAAAAGAACAACAAAGACGCAATCTATTACCGCGCCAGAATATCTTACGATCTTAATAAGAAACAGGAAGCTTTGGCGGATTTCAAAAAAATTACGTCAAGCCCGAAATACGGTAAAATTGCCAAAGATTATATAAAATCAATTGAGTCTGAATAACACATCACTTATTGATTTTACGAACCCCGATTTAAATCGGGGTTTTTTTTGAGCGTTTGAATACAAATAAACTATCGCTTGTCCGCAATCATAATACAAACATATTATTTTACTGATTGTTTCTTTTCAGAAAAATCCATCCTGTGATAAGAAAAACCTGAATAACCGCAATCGCTGCAAGCTTTACATTGAAGCTTCGTTTACTTGTTTTGTGTTTGAACAAAAATTTACCTGCAAAAGATCCCGGAGTTCCCCCTATAAAAGTAAAAAACAAAAGCGTTTTTTCAGATATGCGTTTTTTATTGCCCAAAGATTTCAGTTTATCTATTCCGAAAAGCGCAAAAGAAATTAAGTTTACCGCAAACAAATAAACATAATCATGATATAAAAGGATGAACCCGACAAATTTTGATGTTTTTTCCATAATTAACCGCCTTTTTTTATTATTTTTAAATTTTTATAAACTTACTTAATGCTAATGATCCGAAATAAACGAAAGTACTGATTAAAATTATAACCGGTCCCGGCGGTAAATCCGGAATATATGCCGCGATAATTCCGGTCAAACAATTAAACAGTCCGATAATAATTGCTCCGAAAATCATTTGAGCAACTGAGGCAGAAAAAAATCGAGCCGATGCGGCAGGAAGCGTCATCAAAGCCATAACCAGCAATAATCCGACAATTTTCATAATAATAACAATCGATACAGCCGTTAAGATAAGCAAAAGAACAGAAATCAAAGTTGAATTAAGACCTCTGAGTTTAGCATAAATTTCATCAAATGAGGCAGAAATAAGCTGTCTGTAAAACAAAAAAGCAAATAAACAAACCGAAACCGCAAGACTCAAAAGAATATACAAGTCAGTTTTGGTAACCAAAAGAATATTACCGAAAAGAACTGTCATTAAATCTACGTTGTAACCCGCAGTAAGATTCATAAATATAATGCCGACAGCCATTCCGCCCGACCAAAAAGCGCTGATTATAATATCTTCGTTAGCAAAGTTTTTCGATTTCAGCCACGCTAAAGCAATTGCCATCAGAACTGCCGTAATAAATGCTCCCGTCATAGACGGAAAACCGAAATAATAAGCAACCCCTATTCCGCCCAAAACGGCATGAGCAAGTCCTCCTGAAATCATGCTCATTCTTCTGACAACCACAAAACTTCCGATTACTCCGCAGGTAATTGCTGACAAAACCGCTGCAAAAACAGCATTTTGTAAAAAGGTATATTGAGTTAAAGCCGTAAAAAAATCCATTTTAATCCCTATAATCCGCAACTGTGATGAATCATTTTAACAGAGTTTTGATACATTTCAAATACGGAATCCCTGTTAATTTCCGATGTATTATGTACGTGTATTTTTCTGTTCAGACATGCTGCTTTATTTACATAAGAAGATACAAATCCCAGATCATGAGTTACCATTACGATAGTCATATTATCGTTTATTTTTTTCAGATGTTCAAATATATCCTGTTCAACAGAATGATCAACGCTTGCCGTAGGTTCGTCCAAAATAAGAATTTCAGGTTTTGAAATTAAAGCTCTCGCCATCAACACGCGTTGTTTTTGCCCTCCGGAAAGATTATGAAAAATTTTTTTGCCGACTTGACTTACCCCCAATACCTCCAAACTTTCCTCAGCTTTTTTTATCTCTTTGTCTGAATAATACGGGAAAAAAGATTTTCGCTGCACCAAACCTGAAAGAACAACTTCTCTTACTTTAATGGGAAAAGAGTTGTCAAATTCGCTGTATTGAGGAACATAACCGATGATGTTTTTTTCGCCTGCTTTTTGACCGTCTATCGTAACAATTCCTGAATCAGGCTTTAAAATACCTAAAATTAATTTCAGTAAAGTCGTTTTCCCGCCGCCGTTTGATCCGATAACGGCAAAGAAATCGTTTCTTTCTATTTTTAAATTAATGTCTTCCAAAACAACTGAATTATTGTAACTGAACCAAACATCGGAAAATTCTATTATAGCCATCAGTTCCTCTTAAACGCTTCTGTCATTTCGGTTGCAATTTTTCTCAAATTCATGATATAATCGTAAGCCAAAGGATCTAAACTGATGATTTCCCCTTTAATTTCTTCGGCAATCGATTCGGCAATATGGATGCTGAACTGCTTTTGAATAAAAATTACTCTTATGTTTTCTTTTTTTGCCAAAGATAAAATTTCCAAAAGTTGCGCTGAAGTCGGTTCTTTTCCTCCTGTTTCGATCGGAACCTGTTCAATATTGAAACGGTCGGCAAAATATCCCCAAGTAGGATGAAATACCATGAATTTTTTCCCGGCAAAAGGTTTAAATTTTTCTTGAAGATCAGAATTCAGCTCTGTAAGTTCGGCAATAAATTTAAGATAATTTTCTTCGAAAATTTCTTTTTTATCGGGATATTGACTTACCAAACCGTTTTTTATGTTTTCCGCTTGTTTTTTAACAAGAACCGGATCAAGCCAAATATGAGGATCAAGAACTTTATCTTCATGATTATGTACGAGTTCATTCTCATGCTCTTCGTGATGATGATTTTCTTTCATTACCCTGAGTTTTATTCCTTTTTGAACGGGACAAATATTTAAATTCGGATAATTTGATTTTATTTTTGGTATCCATGATTTTTCAAAAGGCACTCCCGTCGTAAAAAATAAGTCGGACTTTTCAAGCAAAGAAAATTGTTTCGGAGCAGGCTTGTAAGAGACAGGATTAAATCCGGGACGCACCATGACTTCTATATTTGCAATATCCCCGGCAATCTTCTCGACAAAATATTTTTGCGGTAAAATCGAAACAAAAACGACAGGTGTATTGTCGATATTGCCTTTGCATCCCGGAACCGTCAAAATTGCTGCAATCAGCGCAATTAATTTTTTCATAATTTTTTCCTCCTGCATTTATAACATATTCCTCGGAAAATTAAATTCAAAGATTTTGCTTCGTTGTCTCCCAAATATTTGGTTAAAGTAAGCAAATCCGTGTTATCAAGTTTTCCGAGACAAATTATTTCTCCGCATTTGTTACAAATAAAATGAGGGTGATTTTCTCCCGGAAGTTCATAATATTGCATACCGTCTTCGATAGAAATTTCCCGTATTATTTGTTTTTCGGTCAAAAGTTGCAAAAATCTGTAAATCGTAGTTTGATTGACTGTATCCTGTCTTAATACCTTTTGCAAATCATTTGCGGAAAAAGGTAAACTGAATTTTTGTATTTCTTTCCAAATTATTTCTCTTTTGTTCGTTAACTTTATATTTCCATTGATACTTTCCATTTTATTGCCTTTTTTTTGATGTTGCCAAAATAAATAAATGCAAATGAGTTGCAAATAAAAAAATAAAAAATGTAAAAATTTTATCTAAAACGTCATTTTTATTTTCTCGACATAGAAGAAACAGCAAAAAGATATTGACATTAAATAAGATATGAAAACAAAGATTTAGAAAAATATGCTTGCAACTTCGGTTTTATGCTCAAGCAGATAAAAATCACCCGGGGGAGAAAATAACATGAAATTATCAATTAACAAATTAATATTTATTGCGATTGTACTTATTATTGCCGAAGGTCTGATTGCAGAAGCAAAGACAAAACCTGAGACTTATTTGAATGCAGAAGAATCAAATCCTGAAAAATTAGGCTGGATGAAAGGCTTTCCTCCTCCGCCGGATAAATTAATCATGCAACCGGAATCTGATTTTTTCAGTTTCCCGAAGCTGAGATGGACTGTATGTCATATCCGAGAACTTATGCCGACAAAAGAAGTAAGCAGAGGCATAGAAGCTCCGATTCCTTTAGAATACAATCTTGATGAAAAGATAGATCAGCTAATATTCAAACCTCTTAACAGCAATAAAGTTATGACTTGGAAAGAATCACTCTCAGCCAATTATACAGACGGAGTCCTGATTATTCATAAAGGCAAAGTCGTTTACGAAAAATATTTCGGAAGTCTTAACCAATACGGTAAACATGCTGCAATGTCTATGACAAAATCGGTTACCGGACTTTTAGCTGAAATATTAACGGTTGAAGGCAAAATTAATGATCAGGAAAAAGTATCCTCTATTATTCCGGAACTTAAAAACAGCGGCTTCGGAGATGCCTCAATACGTCAAGTAATGGATATGACAACTGCTCTTGATTACAGCGAAAACTATTCCGATCCCAATGCGGATATTTGGATTTATTCAAAAGCGGCAAGTCCTTTGCCCAAGCCTAAAAACTATAACGGACCCGATGGATATTTTGAATATTTGCAAACCGTAAAAAAAGGCGGAAAACACGGAGAAGCTTTCGGCTACAGAACAATAAACTCCGACGTACTCGGTTGGATAATATCAAGAGTTTCCGGAAAAGACATTACTCAATTATTGTCTGAACGCATTTGGAGTAAAATAGGAGCGGAGCAGGACGGATACATGACAGCAGATGCCAAGGGAACGCCTTTCGCCGGAGGCGGACTCAATGCCGGGATGCGTGATTTAGGACGTTTAGGTCTTTTAATGCTTAACAAAGGAAGCATTAACGGGAAACAATTGTTCTCTCCGAAAGTAACCGAAAACATTATGGCAGGCGGCGACAAAGAAGCATTCGCCAAAGCCGGATATAAAACTCTTGAAGGCGGAAGCTACAAGAGCATGTGGTGGAGTTTTCATAATAAAAACGGAGCTTTTGCCGCACGCGGCGTTCACGGACAAACCATATATATTGACCCGACAGCCGATATGGTAATTGTCCGCCTGGCATCTTTCCCGTCGGCTAAAAACTCGTCAATTGATCCTTCTTCATTACCTGCCTATCAAGCCGTCTCCGATTATCTCATGAAGAAAAGCAAAAACTCTGAAACGGATAAATAATGAAATTTATGAACTTTACGGATATTAATTATTTAATCTGCAACAGAAAATAAGGCGAGAAATGAAAGATAAAAATAAAGGAGCAGTTTCCGTTCTTGAAGATCTTCCGAATGTAGGAAAAGCCATTGCAGATCGTCTCAGGCAAATTGACATTGATCATCCTCGGAAATTATCGGGGAAAGATCCTTTCAATATGTACGACGAACTTTGCAAAGCAACAGGTCAAAGACATGATCCCTGCGTAATTGATGTCTTTATGTCAGCTGTTTATTTTATGGAAACAGGTAAAGTTTTACCGTGGCATAAATTCACTGAAGAAAGAAAGAATATCTTAAAAAAACGAGAAACGGAATAAAGTTTTCAGAATTAAAAATATTAAGAACCGGGCTTGTTATTCTGATTCCGCCCGAATTCATTAATAGAAATTCAAAAAAACAAATAACAGCTTGCAGAGAAAAATATGAGAATTTTTATTCATATAATTTCAGCCTTCGGAGCAATTGCGGTATTTCTTATTCCCGGAATGAACCTGTCATTATTTTTATGGAATATTCTTCCGTTTGCAACTGCTTCGGGATTAACCGAAATTATAAACAGATCAAGAGACTCTTCAAGTCAAAAAATTCCATTTTCATTGAAAATGTGCAATATCTGCGGAGTAACGGGCTTTAATTTTCTTCAAAGCTTTTTTATTACAGCATGGATTACGGATTTTTCAAGAATAAAAACAGGAGCTTCGACTGCAAGTTTGGCTTTCATATTTATTCCGGCGTACAGCCTTACAGCAGGCATAATAGGCTCATTGATCGGTTTTGCGATTGGGATAATAATAGAAAAAAACACGTATAAGAGGGAAAAAATCGTCAAAAATACCGGTTCGCGGAATGAAAAAGAACAAAAAATATCCCGACAAGCAATATCAAATAAAAACTTCACCGATGAAATAAGTATAAGAGGCGGAGCAAGAACAGGCTTATTTAATGTAACATTTCCGTTCGCAAAACTGATAATCAGCCAAAATAAACTTGAACTGAACATATTTATTTTAGGAAAATTTATTTTCTCTTCAAAAGACGTAATTTCCATTGAACCTTATGTTCTGATTCCTTTTTTGGGACAAGGAATAAAAATAAATCATAGCGTAAAATCATATGATTCCGAAATAATATTTTGGACATTCAATAATCCTCAAGAACTGATCGAGAAAATAAATGAAACAGGCTTTTCCGATAAATTTTACAAACCTCTTGACGGACAACAAAAAAAATCCCCGAAAATCGGGGATTGGAAATAAAATTCAAAACTGACTAAATCAGATTAATATTATTTTTAAATTTTATTATGCTGATTTTAAGAAATTAATATCCTAAAAATCATCGCTTGAAATAATTTTTATTCCGTTGTCAAAAAGCATTTGAGCAGCAATGCCGTTACCGTCTGTTTTGGTTCCTGAAAATGTTCCGTCGTAAATTTTTCCGAAGCCGCAAGAAGGAGAATTTGATTTCAATACGGCGCAATCAGCTCCTATATTTTTCGCAAAACGCAAAACTTCTTCCGCTCCTTTTCTGAAATTATCCGTAACGTCTTTTCCGTCTTTCGTCAAAAATCTGCCGTTTAATATTTCAACCGGAGAGCGCGGAGTAGGCAATCCTCCGAGTTGCTCGGGGCAGACAGGAATTGCTTTTCCGTTTCGCGCCAAATCTAAAATTTTTTGCTTCAAATGACTTTTACCGTTGTAAGTACAACAAAATCCGGATAAACAGGCGCTTACCAAAATCATCTCGTCTCCCCCGAAAATAAAAAATTTTATTGCATCAAGCCGATGGTAAATATAATTGATTGGTCGTCGTAATCGTTCAAAGTCCATGTATATTCGAGATTGGCAACCATTTGGAAATTATAGTAACGGAAAAAATTTATTCCGCAGTTTAATCCCAATTCAATACCGTCTTCTCTCATGCTTTCTTTTTCCTCAATTATATTTCCGAACTCATCGAGAACATCTTTCGGAGAATCATGATCTATCCAATGGAATCCCAAGTTTCCGCCTGCGTAAGGGCTGATATCTCCATCCGTAAAAAGGTAATTATAAAATAAACTTGCGGCAACGCCCTCGCGCCATCCTGCCAGAACGCCTGCTCTCGAATTTGCCATTTCAAAACTGAAACGATAATCGGCAGTCAATTTACTTTCTCTGTCCCCGTCAAAACCGTGTAAAGGGAAAAGATAACCGAATGTTATTCCGTTATACCTCTTAGCTTGTTTTTTTCTGACAGGCTGATTTAAAGATCTTTTGTTTTTTTTCTTTTTTTCGGATTTAACGGATTTTTTACTTTCTCTTTCCTTCATAAAACCGGCAACCGTTTCATCCATTACGGCATCCAATTCTTCCACTTTAAGAGAAGTAAACTTTTTACTGTAAACAATTTTTTGCTTTTCCGCATCAACTATTTTAGCCAAAATGATAATCTTATTTCCGAGATATTGCATATTAATGTAAACAACCTGATCGGCTTGATAAGATTTTCCTGATTTTACGATTTCTTCATTGGTTAACGCTCTGTCTGAATCATATTCAAAATCATTGGCAAAAACAACTTCAAAGTTTTTTTCTTCCAACAGCATAGTCAAATAATTGCGTACCGCTCCCAAAGATGTTTTATTGGAAAAATCATTTTGAAAAGGCAATACTAAAATTTTGTCGGCGCATAATGCGACACCGATAATCATAATCAGGCATATTAAATAAAATTTTTTCATTATTCCTCCGTAATTTAATATTTTATGTTTTTATTTAAAGTTAATCAATCGTAATCAACTCGCTTTTTTCAAGCATTGATTCCGAAATATCGTACATATTGGAGATTTTTCCGACAGCCAATTTATCGGTAATATCAAAAAAATTAAGGCACGTGCCGCATACTAAAATCTCCGCCCCTCTGTCTTCCAGCATTCTCAAATTTTTAACAGCTTCGGATCCCTCTGCGCAAAGTTTAACTCCGTTATTCATGAAGATAAGTTTTCCGGGCATATTTTCCGATTCCGTCAATGAATAAATGAATCCGTTCATCAATAATCTGCCCAAATCATCGTTTCCCGCTCCGATTTTATCGTTAAGAAATAAAATATTTTTCCCATGTTCAGATTTGGTTTCCGCATCGTAAGAATCTTCTGTTTTTCCGAAATTATTTTTTATCAAAAGACTGTAAATTCCGTCTTTTTTTTCTTCTTTATTTATTTCAAAACCCGTTTTTTTTATAAGCCGTTTAACATTGGAGAGAGCAACATCATTATCGATTAAAATTGTTAATTCGTCAAAATTCTTTGCACCAAGAGCTTTTTTAGTGTTTATTACGGGTTGCGGACATCCGAGACCTCTGTTATCAACCGTTAATTTTTTCATAATTTCTTTCTCCGTTCTCATCTTTGCATAAATAGATATGGCGTATTTTTATCTTTTCTTTTTCCAGTAGAGTCAAAAGTTTTTCATGCGTTTCAATTAAAATAAGCATAGAATATCCGCATTCAGAGCTTATTGATCTCGGAACGGGAATAAACTCATTTTCGCAATCAATATCCGAAAAAACTTTTTTAGCTTTCAAGGAAGCATGAGTATTCAAGAAAGTTACAAGAAATTTTTTCATTAATAAAGAACCTCTGTCTTTCCGGAATTTTTCTTTGTTTTCCCGAAAATATAAGCATCAATTCCTTCTTTTTTCAGCAAGTTAAGATATTTTTCGGCATCATCTTCATTAATCGCCAAAATCAAACCTCCCGAAGTTTGGGGATCAAACAAAATATCAGTAACATAAGTCGGAATTTCCGCAAAATTAATGATATCGTTTTTTCTGTAATTGCGATTTCTGAAAGTTCCGGCAGGAACAAATCCGTATTCGATCAAATCCGAAACAGAAGGCAAAATTTCCACTTTCTTAAAATCTATTTCAAATCCGATCCCGTCTTTGCCGGACATTTCCGCCAGATGCCCCGCCAAACCGAATCCTGTAACGTCTGTGCAGGCGGAAACACGAAAACCTTTTGTTAATTCAAAAGGAATTTTATTGAGCTGTTTCATGTAATGAGAAGATTTCTTCAGTATTTCGGGATCAACGGCATCCGCTTTCCCGGCAGTGCTTATGATTCCTGTTCCCAGCGGTTTCGTACAAATAAGAATATCATTTTCTTTCGGGGTATTATTCAACTTTATATCTTCGGGACGCGCAATCCCGGTAACAGATAAACCGTATTTCAATTCGGGATCATCTACGCTGTGTCCGCCGACCAAAGCGCAACCTGCTTCGTTCAATTTATCCATTCCGCCGGCAAGGATAGCCTGCAAATGCTCAATATCAAGTTTATCCTGAGGAAAACAAACAATACTCATAGCCGTAATCGGACGACCGCCCATGGCATAAATATCAGATAAAGAATTGGCAGCGGCAATTTGTCCGAATTCAAACGGATCATCGACAATGGGCGGGAAAAAATCCAAAGTTTGAATAATTGCCTGATCGTCATTCAATTTATAAACTCCGGCATCTTCCGCATTTTTGTAATCGGCAATAACATTTTTAAAGTCCGGTTGCAACAAACCGCATAAAGCTTTTCCCAGAACTCCGGGACCGAGTTTAGCCCCTCAGCCGGAAGCCGAGGTCATAGTCGTCAATTTTATTTCAGTCATTTTTCCTCTTTGTGAATGTCTTCAAGCAAATTAATCGCATAATCTATTTCCTTTTCCGTATTAAAATAACCCAAACTGAAACGAACAGCTCCCCCTGCTTCGAAAGTGCCTATTGCTTTATGAGCCTCAGGAGCGCAATGAAGCCCGGTGCGAACCGCAATGTCATATTTGTTTAAAATTTCTGTAAGTTCAGAAGAAGTTAATTTGTCGGAACTTACGGAAATAATACCTGTATTTTCAATGTTTGCATCGGCATGAACGGTTAAGCTTTTTATCTTTTTTATACTATCTGTAAAATAAAGAAAAAGCTCTTTTTTTCGTTTTTTAATTTTTACGATTCCGGTTTCTTCAATAAATTTCAATGCGGCATTCAAACCGGCTATGCAAGTGATATTCTGAGTTCCGGCTTCATATTTATCGGGGCGAAATTCCGGTTGCAAAGGTTCATCTGACCTGCTTCCGGTACCGCCCTGTTTCAAAGTTCTGGGATTTATTTTTTCGGAAATGTAACAAAATCCTATTCCGCCGGGACCGAGAAGTCCTTTATGACCGGCAAAACAGGCAGCAGAAATACCTTCGTCTCCGCAATCGATTTCAACCGTTCCGGCAGCTTGAGCCGTATCTAAAATAAAAGGTATATTTTCCTGATGAGCCGTCTTTGCCATTTCGTAAAAAGGAAAAACCGATCCGGTTACGTTGGAAGCTGCCGTAACAACAGCAAATTCAGGTTTTAACCGCAATTTTTCTTTCCAATCTTCCAAATCAGGCAAACCGTTTTTATCGCATTTAACAAAATCTGTTCTAAGTCCTTGTCGCTTTCTTAATTCTTCCAGAGGACGTAAAACGGAATTATGCTCCATGGGAGAAGTTAAAACTCTTCCTCCCGGTTCGGCAAGTCCGTGAATCAACAAATTCAAAGCTTCAGTTGCTCCCGACGTAAATATAACGTTTTCGGAATCTTCGATATTAAACATACGAGCAATTCGTTCCCTGCAATCAAAAATAATTTCAGAAGTTTTTAAGGAATGCTTGAAACTTGATCTTCCGGCATTCCCGGGAATATTTAAAATCGCAGAAGCAAGAGCAGAAGCAACATCGGGAGCTTTCGGATAAGATGTCGCCGCATTATCAAAATAAATCATCGGAAGAATCCCCATTAAAAGACAAGAGAGGGAGAAAACTGCGTCTCCCTCTTTTTATAAATCGATGCTGAATCGATAATTATCATATTTTTTCCAAATTGCGTAAATAAGGACGCAAAACCTCTGGAACAGTAATTGAACCGTCTTCGTTTTGATATTGCTCCAAAATAATGATCATTGTTCTGGGAGCAGCAAGTCCGGAACCGTTTAAAGTATGAACAAATTTTACTTTACCGTCTGAATCTCTGAATCTTATTCCTGCTCTTCTCGCCTGAAAATCTTCAAAATTACTGACGGAAGAGACCTCAAGATATTTCCCTGTTCCGGGAGCCCACGCTTCCAAATCAATTGTTTTGGCGGAAGCAAAACTTAAATCGCCTGTCGCCAATTTCACGGTACGATAATGAATACCAAAATCTTCAAGAATCGAGGCGGCATCTTTTACCATTTCATCCAAAACAGCATCGGAATCTTCCGGTTTTACAAATCTTACCATCTCGACTTTATTAAACTGATGAAGACGCTGCAAACCTTTGGTATCTTTTCCGTAAGAGCCGGCTTCCCGACGGAAGCAAGGCGTGTAAGAAACAAATCTAGCCGGTAAATCCTTTTCTTTCAAAATCTCTCCGGCATAAAAATTCGTTACCGGAACTTCTGCCGTAGGAATAAGAAAAAAGTCGTCTTCGTTTATCCTGTACATATCATCTTCAAGCTTGGGTAATTGTCCCGTGCCTGTCATGGTTTTGCGATTTACGATAAAGGGAACTTTCAATTCCGTATAACCGTGTTCGTAAATATGCTTATCCAGCATATAATTAATCAAAGCTCTTTCCAGCAAAGCTCCTCTGTCAACGTAAACCGGGAAACCTGATCCGGTAATTCCGGAACCTCGTCTGAAATCAACCAGACCTTTGCTTTCCAGCAATTCGCTTTGTTCTTTTAATTTAAAAGAAAATTCTTTTTTGGTTCCCCATTCTTCAAGCATAAGATTATGCGACTCATCGCCTGTCGGAATATCTTTTTGCGGAATATTCGGAACTTTCAAAAGCTCCTCATTCAATTTATTTTCCAACTCGGAAATTTCGGTTGAAAAAGATTTTACCTTGGCGGCGATCTCTTTCATTTTTGCCATGATTTCCGTCGTGTCTTCTTTTGCTTTTTTAAGTTTGGGAATCTCTTTTGAAACACGATTTTGCTCTGCTCTCAGAGTTTCAAAATAAAATTTCTTCTTTTTTAATTCTTCATCCAAACGGAGAACAGCTTTAATATCCGCTTTTTCTCCTTTATTTTTAACGGCTTCCGCCACCATATCCGGCTGACTCCGGATTAATTTAATGTCAACCATTACTCTTCCTTTTGGAAAGTTTTGCCGCAGTAACGATAATCTCGGTAAACTGCTTTGCATCCAATGATGCTCCTCCGATCAGGGCGCCGTCAATATCTTCTTTCATTAATAATTCTTCGGCATTAGTCGGTTTAACGCTTCCGCCGTAAAGAATATGAATTTCTTCGGCAAAAGTTTCGGATATATTTTCTTTTACCCAGTTGCGAATAAAAGCATGTACTTCCTGAGCTTGTCCGGGAGAAGCGGTTTTTCCGGTTCCTATTGCCCATACAGGCTCGTATGCCAAAAGCAACATATCATTTTTCTCATCAATATCAAAAAGAATTTCTGATAATTGTTTTTCTATAACGTCAAAGGTTTTTCCTTCTTCCCGTTCTTCTTCCGTTTCTCCGACACAAATAATCGGAGCAATAAAAGATTCTTTCAAACGCAACATTTTTTCATGAATGTCGGCATTTGTTTCATTATGATACTTACGTCTTTCAGAATGACCTGCGATACAATAATTAATATCCATGGATCTGTACATTTGGGCTGAGATTTCTCCTGTGTAAGCTCCGCTTTTGAACTTACTGACATCCTGACCGCCGACATAAATCTCAGATTCCTCGGTCATGTCTCCGACCAACTCGATAAAAGGAGCAGGCGGACAAATGACAACCTGAACATTTTCCAATTCTTCTTCCAAATCACCGTATTCATCTAAACCGACAAGTAAATCATCCATAAACTTTTCGGCTTCTTCAAAATCTTTATTCATTTTCCAGTTACCGGCAATAACAAGCATTCTTTTCATAATATTAACCTCTTAAAATTTTTTTCAACTTCAACAGAGTTCCTCAAAAAACGGGAATCCCTAAAAATAATTACTTAAATTCGGGATCAACCAAACTGTCTATCAAGTTTTGATCCGCTAAATTAGGAACAGTAATATGACCTGCTCCGAGATGTTTTTCGTTCCACTTTTTGCAGGTTTCGACGGCATGTTCATTTCTTGCCCAGTTACGTCTGGCGACTCCGCCCATTACATCCCAGGAAAGACCGCTTTTGATAATTTCGTCCATGCGTTTGGAACCGTCAAGGACAATACCGTTTCCGCCGTTGCTGGATCTTCCTATTCCGACGCCTCCGCCGTTTGAAAGAACAACCAAACTCATTCCTCTTGCCGCATTGCCTGCGAAACACTGAACAGACATATCGGCTGTAACGTTGCTTCCGTCATAAATATTGGCTGTTTCTCTGAAAGGAGAATCCGTACCGGACACATCGTGATGATCTCGTCCCAGCATAACCGGTCCGATAATGCCTTTTCTGATCATTTCATTAAATTTCAAGGCAATGCGAACCCGTCCTTCTTCGTCGGCGTAAAGGATTCTCGCTTTTGTGCCGACAACCAGTTTATTTTCTTCTGCCGAAGCAATCCAATGATGGTTGTCTCTGTCCTGAGGAGAACGTTCTGGATCAATGCAAGACATGGCAGCTTGGTCTGTTTTTCTCAAATCTTCGTCCTTGCGACTGAGGCAAACCCAGCGGAAAGGACCGTAACCGTAATCAAAACAAACAGGTCCCATAATGTCTTCAACATAGGAAGGCCAGATAAATCCTTCGGATGTATCTTTGCCGTTTTTGGCAACGTCTTTTTCTCCTGCATCAAAAACGGAAGCCATAAAGCTGTTGCCGTAATCCCAGAAATAACTTCCCTTATCAGTAAGTTTTTTAATAACTTTATAATGACGCGCCAAAGAAGCATCCACCAATTCTTTAAATTTTTCAGGATTATTTTCTATATATTCACGTCCTTCTTCAAAACTGATTCCGACCGGCGTATAACCGCCTTCGTAAACGGCATGACAAGATGTTTGATCGGAGATAAGTTCTATTTTTATATTATTTTGTTCAACGTATTCAAGAAGATCTACTGCATTTCCGTGATAAGCAATGGAAACGGTTTCTTTCTTATTGCGATACTCTTCAATCCACTTTCCGATCTGTTCCAAATCATAAGAGACCAAAGATACCCAACCTTGAGAAAGACGAGTTTCTATGCGGCTGTAATCAACTTCTGCAATTATACCTATTCCGCCGGCAATTTCCACGGCTTTTGACTGAGCTCCGGACATTCCGCCCAGCCCTGATGAGATAAAACAAACGCCTTTAAGATCTTTATCTTGAGGAATACCCAAATATTTTCTTCCGGCATTCAACAGCGTAATATAAGTTCCGTGTACGATTCCCTGCGGTCCGATATACATCCATCCGCCGGCTGTCATTTGTCCGTAATTAGTTACGCCCAAAGCTGTTAAGCGTTTAAATTCTTCAGGATTATCCCATTTTCCGATAAGAAGACCGTTAGTGGAAATAACCCGAGGAGCGTCAGGTTTTGACGGGAAAAGTCCGACGGGATGACCTGAATTGACAACCAAGGTTTGATCTTCGGTCATATTTTGGAGATAAAGCATAATCAATCTGTACTGCATCCAGTTTTGACAAACCTGTCCTGTTTCTCCGTAAGTAACTAATTCATAAGGATAAAGGGCAATATCAAAATCAAGATTGTTATCAATCATAACCTGAATAGCTTTAGCGGCGGTAATGCCTTTATATTCATTTATCGGTTTTCCGTACAAAGCTCCTTCCGGTCTGTATCTGTAAGCGTAAATACGTCCCATGGACTTTAACTCTTCCAAAAATTCCGGAGCCAATTCGGCGTGCAAATGTTCCGGTACATAGCGAAGCGCATTTTCAAGAGCCATTTTAGTTTCCCTTTTATTAAGATTGAAACCTCTGCTCGGGGCTCGTCTGTACTTTTTGTCAAAAGTTTTTGCTTCAGGCAATTCATCCGGCAATTTAAATACAACCGGTTTTTTGTTAATTAAGGACATTTTACCTCCTCAGGATTATTCCAATATCCCTTTTGCTTTTATCATATCAATTTCTTTTCTGTGATTTACGTCTGTATATTCTCTTATTTTAGAATCCAACAATTCTATAACTTCAGCGGATATTAAATGCGTTTTTTGAGTTTTATGCTGTTTTCTTAAAATAAACAATGCGTCAACAAATGAATTTGAAACATCGGGCGTATATCCTTTATCGATGGTTTCGACAATGATGAGAAATTTGGCATCCGGATATGTTTCTTTTGCGCTTTCGGCATGATAATTTAATCTTATGAAATTGTCTTCGCTTATATTTCTGACTATACTGAAAACCAATACAGGCAAAGATATTTGATGTTTTATAAATTTTCTGGTTCCGCTTAAACGATACTGCAAGTCAACGTTTTGAACTAATTGCAAAAATTTCGGAGAACTTCCCAACTGCAATCCCAAATCTTTTATTTCTCCGAAAATACTCTTGTGATCAAATTTGAGATTTGTCGTAAATTTGGTATAACCCCAAAAAACTCCTTTTTTGTTTAAAATGCCTCGTTTTTTCAATAACATTTCAATCATATCGTCTATATAAGAAGTGGAATACAATTCAATGTTGCTTTTAAAGCCTGAGTTCGTTTTGGCGTCATATTTAAATTTGGGGTTTTGCAAAACATGCATAAAATCATTCAGAGCTTCGACCAAAGCAGGGATAGGCTCATCAGATTCTTCCATTTTGCTTTCTATTTTTTTCCATTTTATGACTATTTCGTTTAAATACATTCTGTTTACTGCATTTTTTTCCGTTTTCAGCATTTTGTTTAAAATTTCGCCGAAGACCATATAAACCTCTTTTTTTAATCGTAATATTTACGATATTATTTGCTTTATAAAAATTTTGCCCAGATAAATTTTTCTTTTATTTTTCTTAAAACGGATCGCAATTGAAGACTAAACATCTTTTTCCCCGTTTGATCGTCAAGAAATCCGGAATTATTTTTTTATTTTTTTAATTTAAATGATTTTTTTTATTTGCTGTTCAAAATCAATTCTTCGTAAAGTTCGGCATAAGTTTTTTTTTCGACAGGATGAATCTCATCAGGTACTATTTCAACCAAAGATTCCAGAACAAATTTTCTTTCCGCAATTCCCGGATGAGGTAAAATTAAGACATCATCGTTTACGATTTCTTCGTCAAATACGAGAATATCGACATCAATTTTACGTTCTCCCCACTTTCTTACTCTGATTCGTCCCATTTTTTTTTCCGTATCTAAACAAACGGCAAGTAAATCTGTCGGTTTAAAATCAGTTTTTATTTTCAATACCCGATTCAGGAAATACGGCTGATCTATTACTCCGAAAGGTTCCGTTTCTATTATTTTACTTTTGTCAATTACGGAAATTTCGGAATAACTCCTCAGAATTTTTTCTGCTTTTTCCAAATTGCTCTTTCTGTCTCCGATATTTGAGCCGAGTCCTATTAAGACCGACATTTTCGAGTCCTTTTCATTTCAACGGCAACCCCGGCAAGAGAACCTCGGATCGGCACCGAAGGCTTTTTAATATTCACGGCAGCGGAAACAATTTCCGGAAAATTTTCCAGCAAACGATCAAGAATAGAATTGGCGCAGGATTCCAATAATTGAAATACTTGATTTTCCATCAAATGTTTTACTTCCGCATAAATCAGGGTATAATCAACAGTTTGTTCCAAACTTTCAATAGTGTCGTCAGTTTCCGGATCAGTTTCAACCGTAATATTAACAATGAATCTCTGTCCTAAAACCTGTTCTTCAGGATGTACGCCGTGATAACCGTAAAAAACCATGTCATTAAGATAGATTTTCATTTTCAGCCTTCTCGATTATTTCAAAATTAATTTTTTCTCCTGCTTTAACATCAACAAATTTTATAAATAAGACGCTTATTCCCAATCCGCCCAAAGAAAAAAGTACGGATAAATCTTCATTTAATCCGAAAAAATATTTTCCGACAGCATAAAAAACAATCATTAAAATAACAGGAACCACAAAAACAATGAAAGACGATGCCAGCTTAATTCTCGTCGATAATTTTATTCTCACTTTATCTCCTTTTTTAAGAGCAAGCGAAGTTTTAACCGTATGAGTAATAACTTTTCCGCCTCCGCACATTCCGTGTAATCCGCAACTCGCGCAACTTTCGTTATTGCATAATTCAAACGTTACCTTATCCCCCGATATTTCTTTTACGGTTGCAATATCTTCTTGTTCAATACTGCTCATATTAACTCTCCCTGATTCTTTCGATAACGTTTGTGGTAGATCTTCCGTCTTCAAACTTGATGGTTTTTACCTTTCCCCCGCAGGCTGAAACAAAATCAGATCCGACAATTTCTTCCGGTTTCCAATCTCCGCCTTTAACCAAAACATCAGGCTTAATAAGTTTAATTAGATCAATAGGAGTATCTTCCTTAAAAATAATAACATAAGAAACTGATTCCAATGCTGCCAAAACAGCTGTTCTGTCATCCTCATGATTGACCGGTCTGTTTTCGCCTTTAAGGCGTTTGACGGAGGAATCGGAGTTCACGCCCACCACCAAACAATCTCCCTCACTCTTGGCTTTTTCCAAATAAGAAACATGTCCGAAATGCAAAATATCAAAACATCCGTTCGTAAAAACAATGCGTTGACCTTTTTCGACACATTCCTCTATTTTTTCCCTGAGTTTATCTTTATCCGTAAAAATTTTATCTTTAATCATAATAAATCCTAATATATTTCAAATTTAAGCAACCTGCTGTCCAAGGAACCGTTGACAAGAGGAATCTTTTTTGACGGTCTCAATCCAAAACAGGAAGACATGGATTTATCGCCTGTTAAAATCCAGACTGCAGATCCTTTGCAGCATTGCTTTAAAAAATCGCCGAATTTACCGTAAAGCCTTTTGACTTCTTCTTTATCCTGCAATCTGACTCCGTAAGGCGGATTTACGATAATGGTTCTGTTCGATAAGTCTTTTATGTCTTCATAAGACATTTGTTTTAAATTCCAATTAAAATTAGGCGCCAATTCGCGTAAATTAGTTTCAGCCGCCCGTACCGCTTTTCCGCTTATATCGCTTCCGCTGATAACAAGATTTTTATCGTCTGACTTTTCCCATGCCTCGGTTATAAATCGTTTCCATTTATATTTGTCAAAACCGGGAAGAAATACGGCTGTCGGCATTTCATTTTTTTTAATGACGGGAATATCGGCGGCTCTCATGTAAGCTTCGGCAAGCAAAGTCCCCGAACCGCACATAGGATCATAAAGTTCATTTTCTCCTTTCCAATCAACAATTTCGGCAATTTGGGCAGCCAAAGTTTCTATAACGGGAGCTTCCGTACTTTCTTTGCGATACCCTCTTTTATGAAGCGAACGTCCGACCAAATCTATCCCTGCGACAACTTTATTGTTTCTGATGCGAATATAAAACGTTTTATCGGGATTGACTGATGATACGTCAGGGCGAATATTTCGTATCTCTCGCAATCTGTCGACAATACCGTCTTTCATAACTTGCGAAGCATAAAGGGAATGTTTTATTTTACTGTCCGAGCTGCTGTTTATTATATAAAAACTGTCATCTTCGGAAAGAATATTTTCCCAAGGGAATTTTTTGATTTTTCGATAAAGATATTTCGTATTATGACAGGTGAAAATCATAAAAGGAGCCAAAATTCTGGAAACGGTGCGAACATTAGCCATGATTTTATAAAGGACTTCTTCTTCCGCTTCAAAAAAAACGCCTCTGTAATTTTCTTTGCATTTTTTCGCTCCGAGCTCCTTAAGACTTTCTGCAACAAATCTTTCGGTTTTTCCGGCGCATTGGGCAAAATACTGTTTCCACTTTAAATATTCCAATTCCATTTTACTCCGTATTTCCCGAATTATTTTTTAAGATACTTGTGCAAAGTGTCTGAAAGATTACGCATAGTATAAGGTTTTTGTATAAAAGTATCGACTTCATCAACATTTCCCTGTTCAAAAACATGTTCTTGAGTATGTCCAGAAGAAAGAACAATAACAACTTCGGGATCAATTGATTTTATTTCTCTGGATGCGTCAATTCCGTTTTTTACGGGCATGGAAACATCCATAACGACCGCATCTATTTTATCGTGTTCACGCTTAAATATATCAACCGCTTCCTGACCGTTTTTGGCGGTAATCACGTCATAACCGAGAATCTCCATAATTTCTCGCCCCGCCTGTATCAAAATAGGCTCGTCATCAACCAATAAAATATTGCCTTGACCTTTATGGAAATTATTGCTGACAATAGTATCTTTATCAGTAAATTCTTTCCCTTCCGCAACCGGTATGTAAACAAAGAACGAAGACCCGACTCCCGGTTCGGAATCAACATTAATAAAACCTTTATGAGCATCAATAATTGTGTAAGCAGAGAACAATCCCATTCCGGATCCGCCTTTTTTTCTTTTTTTGGTATAAAGCGGCTCAAAAATATTTTTTACCGTTTCCTTATCCATGCCCACGCCTTCATCAGTAACTTTCAAAACATGATAATAACCGTTAAAAGGATCTGCATTATGAATGGAATTAAAATATTTTCCGAGATGAACTTTATCTACCTTTACATAAATTGTTCCGCCTTTATTTTCATTGTTCTCCCTCATAACAGTCATAGCCTGCGAAGCATTTATCAAAAGATTTAAGACAACCTGCTCAATTTGAGTAGGATCAGCTTTTATAAAAGCATTTTTTTCAGGATATTCTGCTTTTATTTCAATAGACTTATCAAAAGAGTTTTTACAAAACTTCAAAGTATTTCTGACGGAATTGTTTAAATCCATATAAATAAATTTCGGCTCCTTTTTCTTGGAGACATAAAACAAATGAGTAACCATCTCGGAAACGCGTTTAGCGGAATTTGATATTAAATCGAAATTAGATTTCAACTTTTTCGCATCAACGTAAGATTCTTTTTGAATCATGTGATTAAGCATGGAAACAGGTCCCGTAATTCCGCTGAGGACATTATTCAAATCATGAGCAATGCCGCCGGCAATCATACCTATAACTTCCATCTTTTGCATTTGTCGCAATTGCTCGTCTTTTTTCTCCAGATCAGTAATATCGTCCATTCTGATAACCAAACCGATTTGCCTTCCGAATTTAATGGGGAAAAGATATACATTAAATATACGGTTTGCAATACCGTCGAAAATAACTCTGGAAAAATAAAATTTGGAAGAATTTAAAATTACGGCAGATAAATAATTTTTATAACGCTTCAAAACCGGATGCAACAGCCAAAAATGTTTTCCTTCAGCTTCATCTCTGCTTATACCGAGATATTCGGCAATAACGCTGTTCCAACCGATAACAAATCCTTCCGAGTTGACGACACACAGCAAAGATGATCCGGTATCAAAAATAGCTCTTAAATATTCTCCTGTTTCCTCAAGATTTTTTACCGCCTGTCTGTTAAATAAAATCATGTCATTAAATGATTCGGTAATTTCGGCAAACTCCTGACTTTCCGGAACGGGAAGAACCTCTGCATTAAAAATACCTTTATTTTTCTTAATGCCGGCAAGTAATTCTCGCATGGGAATAATAATTATTTTATGCTGAAAAATCAAATGAATCAATGATAAACTGACAACAAAAATCAGAAATAAACTGCTGACAATAACCATATTTTCCCAAATAGTTTTACTGATTCCTTTATCTGTAAAATAAATTCCGAGACTTCCTATTCGCTCAGAGTTTTCTTTATGAAAAACAGGTTTTTCGAAAATAAGTTCGGAATCAACATTATCCAAAAACTCCATTCCCGAAGCAGCAACAATCGTACCGACCTCATTTTTCAAGACAACCGCCTCTATTTCATCATCTTTCATTATAACGTAAATTATTTTGCGAATATGATTTTCCGACATGTTCCATAACGCTTCATCGATAATGCCGGCATAAAAATCAACCCTTTCTTCGCCTTTATTCAGCAATCTTTTATATTGAACGTCATATTGCAGCCAACCGATAAAAATTCCGCCCAAAATACAAATAGCTATAATACCCGGAATTAAGTATAATAAAAACTGCTTAGATAAACTGTCTCTGTTTTTTCTTTTCATATAAATTCCCGTAACGATCTGTCTCCAAATAATAAATATTACTGAAGTTATTGTTCTTTTTTAAAATGTTTGTATAAATAAAAAACCGATGCCGTAACCGCCATTAAGACAGCCAGCAGCAAAGCAAAAAATATCTTTTTCCCCGAAAAAGAAAAGCCTATTGCCACCAAAGAAAACATTGCGGTAATCACATAACAAATTATTGCAACAGTCTTTTGACTCAAACCGCTTCCGAGCAAAACATGATGAATATGCTCTTTATCAGCCTGAAAAATATGTCTTTTTTTTCCTAATCTTCTGAAAACCGAACTTATCATATCAAATATGGGTATAAAAAGCAAAGCTATAGGAAAGATCATCGTCATGGCAGTAAAACCTTTTACCTGAGATAAACCGGCTACCGTTAAAGACGCAATATTGAACCCCAAAAAAAGACTTCCCGTATCTCCGAGAAATATTCTCGCAGGATAAAAATTATACTTAAGAAAAGTAAAAGATCCGATTCCCAAAGTTAATCCGGCATAAATCAAAACAGGATTTCCCAACTTCAATCCGAAAATAAAAAGAGAAAAACAAACAATAGAACTTATTCCGGAAGCCAATCCGTCCATACCGTCTATAAGGTTCAAGGCATTAATAACGACAAGATACCAACCTATTGTTAAAGGTAAAGATAAAAATCCCAGTTCAAAGCTTTCTCCGAAAGGATTGGTCAAAAGATTAATTCTGAAATTTCCGTAAAACATAAGAATCGCAATTGCGATTTGGACAACTAATTTATACCATGCCGAATGTGTCAATTTATCATCCGCCAATCCCAAGAGCAGAAACAAAATATTGCCTGCAATAAGAATCCCGAAAGAGGAAGATTCCCAAGCAGATCTGAAAAAATAAGCTAACATAAACAAATTAATCAAAAAAGGAACGGCAATCGACAAACCGCCGGCAACAGGAGTAACCTTAGTATGAATCCCCCTATTGTGAGGATGAACCGTAAATCCGAAACGTTTACTTAATTTTATGTTTAAAGGAGTCAAAAAATAGGTTCCGCCAATCTGAACCGCCGTCATAACAGCCAACAAAATAAAATTTATTTTCATTTTACCGTCCCTTCCTCGTATAATTTCAAATATTCTTTTTTCATTTTTTCAACCGAAAAATTATCGGCAAGTTTAAGAGAATTTTTTCCCATTTCCAAAAATTTTTCGTCCTTCTTTAAATTTGCCAAAACTTCCGTCAATTTATCGGGATTATGAAAATCAACCAAAAAACCGTTATAATTTTCTTTTACCAAAACCTGCATGGCAGGAATATCAGAACTGACAACAGGTAAGCCGTAACTCAAAGCATCCAAAGCGCTTATTGATAAACCTTCCCATCCGGAATAAATCAAAAAATAATCAAATTCGGGATAGCGTTCATCCGGATTTTGCCAACCGGGCATCTCAATTCGTTCTTCCAATCCGGCGGATTTTACCAAATTAAGACAATAATCGAAATCTTTTCCGTCTCCGAGCATGATAAAATGAAGATTTTTATTTTTGCGACAAGCCTTTATAATTGCTCTTGTCATAACTTTTATATTTTTTTGTTTCTCAAATCTGCTGCACGTCCCAACGATTATTTTTTCGGTATTTTTTATTTCCTTTACAATATTTTTCTTTAAATAAATTCCGTTGTAAATTGTCACGGCTTTTTCGGGAGCGATAAGTTTCAAATCAATTGCTTCTTCTTCGATAAAATTATTAACAAAAACAACTTTATCGGCAAACAATCCTGCAATTTTTTCCAAAATTTTATAAAATCTGTTTATAAAAAAAGGTTGCATTTCATGGTAAGGCGCTCCGTGGGAAGTATGAACAATTAAGCTTGTTCCTGTCGCTTTTGCTGCGATTCGTCCCAAAAATCCCGGTTTCGAACTGTGAGTATGAACGATATCAAATTTATAATTTCTTATGTGAAAATAAATTTCCAGGAAAGCGGAAATATCGCTTAAAGAAATATTTCTGACAATTTTTTTTAATTCTATATGATGAAATTTTCTCTCTTTCAAAACTTTTATAAGAGGACCGTTTCCTCTCGACATAACCCAAATTTCGTATTTATCTTTCGGCAACCCGTCCAAAATATCAAGCATTACGTTTTGTACCCCGGACAGCAGAGGCAATAACTGAATATGAAGTATTCGGATTTTTTTCATAATTCCCCGTTTATTTAAAAATATTTCGAAAAATTAAATCCTTTTTTTTATAACTGCGTAAAAGGATCATAAGCGAAACGCCGGAAAAAATCATTAATTTCATAAAAAAATTACTTAGACAGACTTTAAGATCGGAAATCAAAAAATCGGCAATGATAAATCCCGTCAGGACATAAAAAGATTTGGCGAAATCAGGAGCAATCCCGAATAACCGATAAGAGTTTCTGCCGTGAAAAAAAGAAGCGACGGCATAAGCTGCTACGGAAGAAATACCGGCTCCGACAATCCCGATTTCAGGAATCAGAAGCCAATTCAAAAATATGTTCAACAGAGAAGCCGAAATAACAATTCCGGCAATGTGATAAGATTTTTTGTGAATATAAAAGCCGAGATTATAATAATTCATAATTCCGAGCATAAAAACCGAGCCTACTCCGTAAATCACATACTTACGGGCAACAAAAAAATCGGGTCCGACATAAAAAGAGAACAAATCAGGGACAAACATAATAATACCCAATCCCAGCAAAAATCCGTATTTACAGATAATATTAAACATTTCGCGCAACAAGCCGTAGTTATCGTCATTCTCCTTTTGATATTTTTTTATTGCGACGGGAAAAAAGCTCAAACTTATAATCGAGAATAAAAAACCCATAATCATGCCCATTCTGTAACCGACTCCGTATAAACCCGAGGCAACCAAACCGTTTTCAGATAAGTGAGTCAACATCAATCTGTCCGACGATCTCAAAATAAGAGAACCCAGAGTACCGGGTATCATAGGCAAAGAAAAAATCAATAATTTGCGAACCAAAACAAAATCAATATTTTTAAAAATATCGGTAAAAAAATTAAAGTTAAATTTTTGATGCAAGAAAAAAACGGAAACGGGGAATTGAATAAAAGAAAAAATAAAAATAATCCTGTAAACTAAGATCAAAGTCAAGTCATGAAAATGCGAAAAAACAAGAAATCCGACTAAAATCAAAACCGTTTTGAGATTTGTGATTACGGCATAACGCTTTGCGTCTTCTCCCATATTAAAAACCGAACCGGTCAAAGCCGTAAAAGAATCAAAATAAATTATCCCGGAAACAAGTAAAAATATGCCGGAGATATTGTTTTCTTTCGCTAAAAGATAGGACAATTGATCGGAAAAAATAAATAATGCAAAAGCCGAAATTACACCGGCAATGCCCATTAATCCGAACATGGAAGCAAATAATTTTTTATGATAATCTTTTGTCTTGCCGGCATTAAAAAAAGAAAATATCGCCTGTTCAAATCCCAAAAGCAAAATTAAACTGCAAATAGAGACATAAAATCCTGTATTTACGTAAATTCCGTAATCGGTACCCGATAAATTGCCGGTTAAAATCGGGATCGTAAAAAAAACGGATATTTTCTCCAATAACTTCCCCGAGAAGTATTGAAAAGTTTTTTTAACGTATTTGCTCATTTATTTTCCGATAAAGTTCCGCATGTTTATAAGCGATTTTTTCCCAAATAAAATTTTCTCTGATGTGATTTCTCAAACAATTGCTTTTCTTTTTATTAAAAGATTTTTCGGCAGCATCCGCAATTTCGTCAACTTTTCGAGGATTCGGATACAAAGCATGATTACCGAAATATTCTTTTGTTCCTCCGTTCGGAGTAATAATAATTTTTGCCCCCGCCAAAGCTGCTTCCAAAGCGGCTCGTCCCGGAGTTTCGAAAGTTGACGACAAAATAAATGAATCAGCTGCCGCATAAGCCGATTCCAACATGGGATCATCATGATCCATCCAGCCCAAATAAAAAATATGCTTGTTTCTTTCTATAATTTCTCGACAAGCGGGAGCTTCGCCGTCTTTCAACATATCGGCAATCAAAACAAAAGGACGATCAATTTTTTCCGCCGCTTTCAAAATCCGAAGCGTGTTTTTCCTGTAAGGTCCTATATGACCGACATACAAAAGAAAATCTTTCAGACCGTATTTTTTGACAAAAAGTTCGGGAGTCGCATGATAAAATCTTTCTTCGACTCCGTTGCGCATTGTCAGCATATTTTTGCGAGATACTTCCAGACCGTCATGCAATAAATCGCCTTCCGCATCCGTATTCGGCAAAACAAATTCAGCTCCGTCGCAAATATATTTTGTCAAATCATAGTCATTATAAGAACGAACAAAAGCTTTTTTGAGAAATCCGCTCGCTTTACGATAAATTTTTATTTGAGAAGCGGAAAGATTACTGTAAAAAATAGGATTAACGACATAAGGCAATCCTTTTGACTTTAAATTTTTTGCCATATCGTAGGTGCTTATGCTCGCGCTGAATATATGGAAGATATCGCCTTTTCCGAGACCGTATTTTTTTTCCCACATATCATAGAGAATAACTTCCAATCCGAGTTTTTCCAAATGCTCTTTCGTTTTCTGAATTTTATACGTCGGACCGCCCCTGTTCATCATCAACGTTTGATAGCCCGTCATAAATATCCGCATTCTTTCAGTCTCCTTTCAAAATACTTCTTGCTTTTTTTCGATTCGTAATCATAAAGCAAACTTCGCCAATGAAAACGATAAATTTTCTTATAATCATCTTCAGGTTCAGAATGAGTTTTAACGGAAAAATTTATATTTTCGAGATGCAAAATATCAGCGCAATTGACGTCTGCCGATTTACCTTTCCAAATAATTTCCAAACCGATTTCAGAACAGGAAATTTCTTTGCGCAAAAAGATTTTACCGTTCTCGAATTTGGTTTTTATTTTAAATTCGTCTCTCTTTTTGCAAAAATTATAATATTCATAAAATGTTATATTTTTTAATTTAAAGCTTCCTATATAATCAAAGACATCAGATAATACGTCAAACATTTTATGAGCAGGATGATGATAAAAAGCAATAATTTCGTTATTTAATATTTTCTTTTCGGCAACTTTCCTGAAATAAGCTTTTTTTTCTGCGTCAAGAAAATGAGAACGACGCAAACGCCCCGGACTGACAGGATGAATCGGAATCTGCATAACATCAGTTTTTTTTCCGTTGATTACAGGATAAGAGGGAAAATTATCATAATCGTAAGCAAATTCAGAAGAATAATTAAATCCTTTTTCCGACAAAACTTCCGTAAGCTCGGGATACCATTCTCCGAACGGAGCGACATAACCTTTAGGAGAAATTCCGTATTTTTTGCATACTCGCAAAGAAGCATTCAAATCAGTTTCTATTTGATTCTTGTCTCCGGAAATAAAATGATGATAACAATGAATGCCTGTTTCTCCGGTTTCCAAAGCCGCATAAAAATTTTTGACTCTTTTTTCATCAAACGTATCAATAAACCAAGAAGCTCGCAATTTATGTTTTTTCAAAAGTTCATTTAATTTTTCGGAATCTTCCGAAGAAGCGAAATCAGTATCTATTCTGAATAAAAAAAGATTCTTCTCCAAACCGGGATAAGGACGTTTTTTAAGCAAAGGAAGATTTTTCTCTCCGTAAATAAACTCAATGACAGCAGATAATATTTCTCTTGCCGGTTTCAACGAAAAAGAAGCAACTCTTTCAGAAGGAAGTTCTAATCTTTCGGCGTAAAATTGTTTTCTTTTTAAAGTTCGTCTTTTCGTTAAATCCTCAAAAACAAAAGGCAAAACAATAAATCCGCCTTTACCGCAGGTTCTTTTCAAAATTCCGCTTCCCTGATCAATTTCAGTCCATGAATCGGGATAACTCGACCAAATTGTTTTGAAAGGAAGCTCTATAATCGAAGAGGCAATATTCAATTTTTTAAAACGACATTCCCAATATTTGCAATTATCGGTTTTATATTTAATATTAAATATCTTGCCGGCAGCAGCAGAATCAAGAATAAAGAAACCGCCTTTTTCGGCAAACTCAGTAATTTCAGAGTAAGAACAAATATCGGAAATCACCGTAACCGGATAATTAAAAATTTCAGAGAGAGAGCTTATTTTTTCGGTAAAAAATCCTTCCGTCAAAAGCAAAGAATCTCGCATTTCATCATTTCCGTAAACGGCAATCTCAAGAGAAGAAAATTTATTCATAATCGACAACTTTATTTAAATTTTTCCCATAAATTATAATAATCGAACACTTTTTTTATCTGTTTATCGTTTCTTCCCGAAAAATTATCATCCCACAAAGCATAATTTTGAGTGTCCGGAACAATAGGAAAGTCTTTTTGTTTTTTTATTAATTTGCAAGGATAATTATTGAGCAATGTCATGGCTTTAAACCAAATATCATCTCCGAATCTCGCCATTTCCCAAAATAAATTTTCTTTCAAAATGTCTTCATGAAAAACTTCCGGAGGATAAAAAACACCTCCGCATCCGATAGGCATAACATCAAGTCCGCGCTCAGGTTCTATTATATTTTCCCAATACTCGTAATCTCTGTCGGAGTGAATTTTTCTGGCTCTCGTACAATATACGGAACCGGGATCATCTTCATATGCCTTAACGAAATCCTCAAGAAAATTTTCGGGATAAAATACATCGTCATCAACGGTTACGATTTTATAACCTGAATATTTTCGCAAAGTCGGAATCAATTTTTTATAAGACCTGATATTTTTGCAAAAATCAACAGTTAAACCGCGTTTAATGCACCTTTTTAAACTTTCAGGAATATTATTCGGATTAAATTCATCTTTCGCCAGCCAAAGAATTATTTTATCGGCTTTTACAGATTGTCTGAAAAGCGTTTCAACCGTCAAATAAACCTTATCAGTCCTTTTTCCGAAAGTTGTCATAGAAACAATTAAATTGTCGTCTTTTCCGGAAATACCGGATTCCGTTGATTCTTCGGCTAAACGTTTAATTTTTTTTTCAAGCTTCTCGGCTTCTTTAAAAGTTTTGTAATTATAATAATATCTTATTTTATTTTTTATCTTTTCGGAACCGATCAAAGACAGAATTTTTTTCTTAACCTCAGCAATAAAATATCTTAACATTCTATCCTTTCCATGATTGCATTCATCTGATTTCGGCGACAATATTGAGGATTGAATTTGCGAGAAACTAGTTTATAATATTCTTTATGCGTCAGAATTTTTTTTAAATTTTTAATAATCAAATCAACATTTTCCTGAGGGCAAATCAATTCATGTCCGTGTTCAAGCATTAATTCCGCACACTCTCCTTGCGGAGGAACCATACCGAAAATCGGTCTTCCCGAGCGTAGATATTCAAATAATTTTCCGGGAACAACGCCGTCGCTTTTTACGGAAGACAAAAAAATAAGCAATAAATCGGCAGACTGCATTTTTTCGATTGCAACTCTGTGTTCAACCTGAGGAGTAATCTCAATTAATTCCTTAAACTCCTTGTCGGATAAGTAAGCCGCTTCATTTGCGAAATAATTTCCGACAAAATTTATTGCAACATTTTCCAATAATTCAGGATTATCTTTTTTTATTTTCTTTAATGCTTTTACAAAATAGAGGGAAGTTTGATTGGAATATAAATTACCCGTAAATCTGATTGTAAATTTATTGCTGTTTGACGAAACTTCACTCTTGAAATCATCTTCATCCCAACCGTTATAAGAATAAATTATTTTTTTTCCGTAACGTTTACCGTATAATTTCATCAAATCATCTCGGGAAGAACGGGTTGAAGTTACGATAAATTCAGCATGAATCATCAGTCTTTTTTCCAATTGAAATCCTATGAATTTATGCAATGGAGTCAAAAAACGGGGATAAGGATTCAAAAAGTATAAATCACGAAAATCAACGGCAAATTTTATGCCCGAAATTTCAGACAGAAAATAAGCTATAAGCCCGGAAGAAGCAGGTAAACAGGAAGAAAAGATTAAATCATAATTGTTTTTTCCGATAAGCAAGAGACATTTCCAAACAGCCGGCAAAAACCAACCGATCTTTTCATCCACGGGAAAAGAGGTTCTGATCAAAGATTTTAAATTTTCTTTCGTGCCGTTATAAATTTTATTATCGACGGAATTTGATTTTTGGAAAAGATAAAGAATGCCCATCGGATCAAAAGTTTTAGTGCGAAAAATATCAAAATCTCCGCAATCATCAAGCAAAGTTTCGTCAAAGGAATTAAAAATAATGTCTTTTACGGAAACAACGTCAACTTTCCAGCCTTTTTTTCTAAAATATTTAACCTGTTTGACAGGACGCTGTACGCCGGAACCTCCCAAGGGCGGAAAAAAATACGAAATAAAAAGAATTCTTTTCAATCTTACTGCTCATTTCACTCAACCGCTTCCGGCGGAGTATCCAAAATAATAAAAGCTTCCTGCTTCTTTTTTACATCCGTAAAAGTAACTTTATTTTCTGAAATGAAATGAGAAGCTCCTTTAACGGAATTTATTTCAGCAATGCCTTTTACCGAAAAAGTAATGGATTTAATATCATCATAAAAAACTATTTTTATGCCTTCTTCCGTTGCAAAAGATTTAACTCTCTTTCGTTTTTGCCACCACTCCGCAATTTCATTCAAAGGAGCAACCCACGTATTATTTTCTTTTATTTTTGCCAAAGCGAACGAATAAAGAGTTCTGTCGTAAGAAATGTCATAAAAATTTTCCTGATTGAAATCCAGCGTCAATAAACCGTTAAACTTTTTTATGTATCCGATATATCTTCTCAGCAAAATGGAAGCATCATCATAAGAACAATATTCATATTCATTTATTCTAAGATGATCATCAGAAAAAATTACCGGTATTTCCAATTGTTTATATTGCTGAATATCATCCTCTTTACTTTCCCTTCCCGGATAAAAATTATAAAAATTAAAAGGATAAGCTATTCCCCCTTTAAATCCCGATTTTTCAGAAAAACCGAGTGAAGCGTCATAAAGGAAATCCGCTTTCCCGTGATTTTGAACGGTATATTCTCTGTCAAAAAAATTATTTACCTGTCTTACGCCTTTAATTTCAACATCAGTTTTTTGTTCTAACCTTTCGCATTCCGTTTTATGCAATTCATCTTTCATGGATTTTTCGGAAGCCAACAGACCTATTTCATGGTCATTTTCTTTCAAATAGTTAACCAATTCATACAAATCTTTATCACCTGACTTATCAAAATCGGTTTTGAAAAAATAAGAAGTGTTAATATTATATTCTTCTTCAATAGAAAACATCTCACCGAAATTCCAATAAGGTTCATCATTGTTGAAAGCATATTTAAATTCTTCGATTATATTTTTGAAAGCCATTTTGTATTTGGATGAAAAAAGTTTTAGAATATCTTTTCCAAAAGCCGTGAAAATACTGAGTCCCTCCCATTTTCGATAAGACTTCAGAGAATGCATAACGGCAACGGCAAATTCTTCTTTTTCCGGCCAAACTTCTTTTTTGAGAAGATATTGACCTGATACGGAAATTCCTTCTTCTATAAAATTCTCAAATAATTTAATTAATGCGTTTATATAAGGATAATCGGTATAATCACCCAAGAGATAAGAAGAATCCGGATATTTTCCTTGAGCATCTTTTTTTTCTCCAATAAGCCTCTCTTCCAAAAGATTTAAATTAAAAAAGATATTGCCGAAAAAATCAAAATTAAATTTTCCTATAAAAACATCTCCCAAAGAATAACGATTTAACGGGTTTTTAAATCGTTTTTCTCCGAAAACAGGAATTTTCTGATCCAATCTGAATTCATAAAGATAATTGCGCGGATTTCCTTTAACAAACTTAATAAATTCTTTAGAATCAAACAAAATAAAGTTAGCCGGAATATAAAAAGTAATTCCCGTTACGGAGATCCTTGCCAATTCTTCGCTTGTCGGTTCATTCAAAGAATAACAAAGAAGAATGTCATTCGGCATTAATTCGCTCATTTTAAGGATATATCGATAATTAAACCCGCAAACGGAACACACGTAATCTATGGCATACTTTATTTTTTTTTCATAACTTTTAAGTTTATAGTCAATAAAAAAAGCAAGCATAATTTATTTTAATCTTCCTGTTCGTATTGATTAAGCTTATTTCTCAAAGTTCTGGTCGTAACTCCGAGAATTTTAGCGGTTTCAGTCTTGTTATTTCCGGTTTTTTCCAAAGTTTTATAAATTAAATCCTTTTCTATTTCAGCTAAAGTCATGCCCTCATAACCGCACGATTCCGAAACATTATTTTTTTCTTCTCTTTCATAGCCTTTAACATTCAAAAAACGAAAAGAATTTAAATCCAATACATCTTTACGGGTAGTTATCATGGCTCGTTCTATGGAGTTTTGCAATTCTCGAATATTTCCCGGCCAATCATATTTCATCAATAAGTCAAAAACTTCAGATTTAATTGTTTTTTTACCGACTCCGACTTGAAAAGCAGTTTTTTTGACAAATTTTTCAACCAATGCCGGAATATCGCTCTTTCTTTCTCGTAAAGGAGGAAGATGAACAGGAACAATATTCAGTCGAAAAAATAAATCTTCTCTGAAACGCCCGTTTTTAATCTCTTCAGTCAAATCTCGGTTGGAAGTAGCTATCACTCTCGTATCAACTTTTACGGGACTTTCGCTGCCGATTCTGGCAACTTCTTTTTCTTGCAAAACTCGTAAAAGTTTGGATTGCAAATCAAGGTTCATCTCACTGATTTCATCCAAAAGAATGGAACCTCCGTCAGCCAGTTCAAATTTTCCTCTTGTCCTCTTTACGGCTCCGGTAAAAGCTCCTTTTTCAAATCCGAACAATTCGCTTTCTATCAAATGTTCCGGCAAAGCGGCACAATTTATTCTTATATAATTTTGTTTTTTTCGAGGACTGAGATGATGTAGAGCTTCGGCTATAAGCTCTTTACCTGTTCCGCTTTCTCCTGTAATCAATACGGTTGATGAAGTCGGAGCAACAAGTTTTATAAGCTCCATTATCTCCGTCATGACTTTACTTGAGTAAATCATTTTCGGAAAAATTCGTCCTGCTTCAAGCTCTTTCTGCATGGATTCGTTTTCGGCAATCAAATCTCGTCTCTCGAATATACGTTTTATAATTAATTCAAGTTCAGATATTTCAATAGGTTTGGTAATATATTCGTAAGCTCCGTAATCCATTGCTTTTTTAGCGCTTTCTCCTCCTCCGTAAGCTGTCAATAAAACAGTATCGGTTTCCGGAGAATGCTCCGACACAAATTTCAATACATCAAGTCCGGTTTTACGAGGCATTTTCAAATCCGTAAAAATCAAGTCATATTTATTTTCGCGTATTTTGGATATTCCTTCTTCCCCGTCAACCGCAATATCAACTTTGCAATTTTTATATGTTTCTGAAGTTTTAAAAAATCCGGAAATAAATCCTCTGATTAAAACTTCATCATCAATTATCAGTATTTTTCTCATCATATTTCTCATACAACGGCAATGTTATGGTAAATGTTGTTCCTTCGTTTACAACCGACTTAACGTTAATATCTCCTTTATGCAATTGAGTTATCTTTTTGCAAATAGACAATCCCAATCCGTTACCGTCATCCTTTGTAGTAAAGAAAGGATTAAAAAGTTTTGCTAAATTTTCAGGTTCAATTCCTTTTCCCGTATCCGACACGGAAATTTCAACAAAACTGAATAATTGCAACAATTCTTCTTTCTCTTCTTCATTTAAAATTTCATTCATGGAATCGGGAACTTCAATTTTTGTTAAAACGGTTATGCTTCCCTTATCATCAATAGCATCATAAGCATTTTTCAATAAGTTTATCATTATCTGCTGAAACAGAGTAATATCCAAATATAAATTCGGAACTGTTCCGCGAACCTCAAAATTAACGCTGACATCTTTTTCCATATCGGAAAGGCTGAATTTAAAAAAATCAACGATTCCGGAAATAGTTTCGTTCAAATCAACCCAAACCGGATTAATGCGTTGAGGTCTGGTAAAAGTCAATAAATCGGAAACAATATCATTTAATCTCGAAACTCCCGTTATTATGGGTTTAACCAGTTCTTTTTTAGGGTCTTCCGCAGGAATTTGCCTGTCCAGCAATCCGGCAAATCCTCCGATGCCGCCCAAGGGATTGCGAATTTCATGAGCTACGCTTGCAGCCATCTCGCCCAGAGCAGCCAAAGTTTCCACCTGTGTAATTCGTGATTGCAGCTCACGCAATTCCGAGATATCGTTAAACATCTCAATAGCTCCGTAAACAATCTCGTTCTCATCTCGCAACAAAGAGGTGCTGAACTCCACGTTACACTGAACGTCTTCTGCCGTTCTGATAATTTTTTGTCGATGATGAAACTCTTTTCCCGTAGTCAAAGTATAAAGAGCTGATTTATTTTTAGAATCGGAATAATTAAAAACCTGATTATAAGATTTCCCGATCAAAGAAGATTTTGAATAACCGGTTATTTCTTCGGCAGCTTTATTTGCCAAAGTAATTTTTCCCTTCACATTAACAACAATAACTCCGTTGTAAATATTTTCCAATATATTATTCAAAAAGTTTTTAACTTTTCCGCCTTCAATTATCTCACCTTCGAGAGCTTTATTTTTTTCTTCCAGTTCAGAAGACAAAAAATCTATTTTTGATTGTAAAACCTGATGTGTTTTCTCTATTTTTTCAAAAATATCGGTAAAATTATGAAAAGCGTCTGTTAATTCTTTAATCCCTAATTTTTTCATGCTGAATTAAATTTCCGAAATTTTTCTGTCAGAGGAGTCAGGAACATGTTGTTTTCTTCTCCGTTCATTAAAGTTTTGTTTATCCGACAAATCGGCAGTTTTATTATCCTCTCCGAAATATTTCACTATTAAATCCCACAAATCATTAAGGCTGAAAGGTTTAAGTATATATTCGGAAGCTCCGTTTTTCATCGCTTCCTTATCAGAATCGGAATAAGGATAGCCGGTCATTAGAATAACAACGCAATCGGGACTGATTTTTTTTAAGTTTGATGTTATTTCAAAACCGCTTATGTCAGGGATTTTCATATCCACCAAAGCTATATCAAATTTTTCATTATTGCAAACAGCCAGAGCTTCCCTCCCTGTGGAAGCGTAAAAGACCTCGTATTCTTTTTTCAGAAAGAAATCAGACAATAAATCAGCTAAATTAATTTCATCGTCAACTATAAGTAATTTCATACTCACTCATATTCCAATTCAATACTAAAAGTCTCGCCGCATTTACAAACAATATCAAATCCTACAACTTCATTATTTTCATTGCGAACAGCTTCAATCCTGACATTTCTGTCAGGTAAATCAGGTTCCTTGCAAATATGTTCTTCAATCCCTTCTTCTATTATTGCCTTTTTAATAATTTTAGGAACGGAATATACTTGATGGTTTTGTCCGGTAAGGTCTTTATCATCATCAATAATTTCGTAATTAGATATTATTTTATTATTTATCATATCACATCTACAGAGTTCTGAATACTTTTAAGATAGCTTGTCTTAATGTGTTAAGAGAAAACGGTTTAAGCAAATAACCGTCCGCTTTTGTAGTTAAACTTTCTTCCTGAGATTTCGAGGGTTGATAACCGGTCATCAGAATAACCGGCATATCAGGACGATAAGTTTTAATGGATTTCAAAAGTTTCAATCCGTTCATTTTCGGCATTCGTATATCAGATAAAATAAGATCAAATTTAGTTTTGCTGCAAGCGACTATAGCTTCTTCTCCGTTAGATGCTTCAACCACATTATAGCCCAATGTCTGCAAAAACTCCGAAATTATCTCACGGATATTTTCTTCATCATCAACAACCAAAATATTTTTAGTCATAATTCCTCAACTTTATCCAAACAATTTATCTATTTCATCTTGCGAAGTCTTATTTTCTTCTTTTTTATTATTGTTATTAAATAAGGCGTCTATGTCAAAATCTTCGTCTTTAGATGATTTTTCTTCCGATTTCATCTTATTGTCAAACAAGGCGTCAATATCAAAATTTTCATCAATTTCTTTACCGGAACTCGGCAAAATTTTTTTAACGCATGTTTTATCATCCGGAATATCAACATCAGTATTTTGGGATTCAAACATATCGTCTATGGCGTTTTGTATATCTTTTTTATCGGAAAAAGCAGCATCCGAATTAAATGAATTTCTATCAATATCAATTTTTAAAGTTTTCAGGGCAGTTTCTCTATCATCAAATTCTTTGAGCAAATTGGAAACTCGAAGCAGAGTAGTTTCAGTATCCGAAAGCAAGGCGTAAGCGCCGGCAATTTGCTGAGCAGTAATATCCTGAAATTGCAAAAAGTCAATTATGGTAAATGCCGATTCCTGATTTTTATAAATTTTTTCTTTAATCTCTGCAAATATTTCATTATCGGAACCTGCTTCAATTTTTTCTATCAAAGCAATTATTTTTTCTTGATCTTCGTCAAGTTTTTCTGCAATATCGAGTATTTTATTGGTAGCTTCTTCTGTAGTGGAAGTAATTTTCTGTAATTGCATACCGGTTTTTTTTATCAAACCGTCCACACTTTTTTTCAGTTCACTCCGAGAAGATTGGATTGATTTTATTACAGATTGAACCAACTCGTAACTTTGGTCAACCTTATCGGGAAGCTCTTTCATTTTACTGTAAATGCTTATAAAATGGTTTCTGAAATGAGATGAAAGATCGCGAGACTCCATTTTATCTATCTCAGGAGCCATTTCCTCCATAAGAGCATTGAAATCATCTTTTAACTCTTCGATAAGCGGTAAAACTCCCCGTTTAGCGGTATCATTACTCACAATTCCTCCTAAAGATTACTGAGAATTGTTTCTATTTTAGATTTCATGATTTCAGGCGTAAAAGGTTTAACAACGTAATTATTAACTCCGGATTTCATGGCTTCGATAATATCATCCTTTACGCTTCTGGTAGTTACGATAAGTATAGGGATATCGGCAAATTCAGGCGAACTTCTGACTGTTTTTACAAAAGTAAGTCCGTCCATTACAGGCATATTCCAATCGGTAACGATAAAATTAATGCCTTCGGTTGTTTTAAGTTTATCCAAAGCAGTTTGTCCGTTATCTGCTTCTTCGATAGAACGATATCCTAATCTTTTGAGAGTATTTATAACAATTCTCCTCATAGTGGGAGAGTCATCCACAACTAAAAAATTTATATCCATAAAAACATCCTTTAATATTTTAATTATTTTATTCTAAAAGTTGATTCGGCGTATTGTATGATATCTTCTTTTTTATCGGCAACCGACTCAATAAATTCTTCGAGATTAATTTTTCTTTCTATCTTTTCTTCAATAATTTTCCACCCCGGAGCTGTATGCGGGTCATAATGTTCTTTGCCAGTACTCATCCCTATTTCGTAATAATTGGCAATTGAATTGCTTATATTAACAACGGCAGGCAGTAATTTATTTTTTTGAGCATATTCGGGCATTCGGTGATATCTTATTGCTTCAACCAAATTAGCCGGAATACGCCATTTACGAGCCAGCCATGCTCCCAAGTCGGGATGAGTTACGCCCAAGACTTTTTCTTCCGCTTCCAAATCACTCAAATTTTCATCATTTATCAAATCAAGTATTTCAATAAAATCATCATGAAAAAACTGTTCCAGGATAATTTTACCGATTTGATGTATCAACCCGGCAGTAAATTCTTCTCCGTGAGAAGAAATTCCGAAATGTTTAAAAATGTATTGCGATAAATAACCGACAGCAATGGAGTGTAACCAAAACTCTTTCAAATCAAAATTTTTCCCGACTCCGTCAAATGTTTTAAATAAAGAAATACTCAATAAAATATTGTTTATTTCCTTCATTCCCAATACAACAAGAGCAAGCCTGATCGTATCTATTTTTTTTGTAACTCCGAAATAAGCTGAATTGGAAACTTTCAAAACCCGTCCGGTAAGAGAAGGATCCGTTGCCAAAATATCGGCAATCTGAGACATGGAAGTATTGTCCGAGGATAAAATCTCCAGTAATCGACCTGCCACAGCAGGCAATGTCGGCAAATTATCTATTTTCTGAAGTTTTTGTCTGACCGAAATAAATGAATTCATATAATCACCTTCATGTTGATTAAAATATTATTTTGTTTTGCAGATATTAAATAAGATTCATTTTGTCAAAAGTTTTTTGCTCGAAACTCCTTTTTTACAAAATTTTCTTATTGTCCAACAATCTTTTCCCAATTATTCGCTTCTTTTATACCTTGCTTCTCATCTACAAAAAGCAATAATATAAAGCCTGCAACAAAAAAAGCCGATACAGTTAAAACCGCCCATCTTTGAGAACCGGTAATCTCTCTTGCAAAACCGTACACCAAAGGTCCCGCAATAGCTGCCAATTTACCTGAAAATGCAAAAAATCCGAAAAATTCGGCATTTTTATTCTCGGGCGTCAACAAAGCAAGCATTGATCTGCTGGCTGATTGAGATGATCCCAAAGCCAATCCGGCAATGAGTCCTACTCCGTAAAACTGCATCTCGGTTCGGCAAAAAAATGCGGCAAAAACCACGCTTATCCAAATAAGTAAAGTAATCTGAATAGTCTTTTTGCAACCGATTTTATCCGAGATAAAACCGAATACGGCAGCCCCAACCATTGACGTAACCTGCATCAAAATAAAATAAATCAAAAGATCTTTATTGCTCATGTCAAATGCTTCTTTACCGTAAATTGCTCCGAAAGCAATGACGGTAACAACGGCATCATTATAAACAAAATAACTGATCAAAAATTTTTTAAGCTGTTTTATTTTTGAAATATTTTTATAAGAATGAGCAAGTCTTTGAAAAGCGACTTTAAAATAATTTGTTCTTCGGGACGGACGCTTAAATTCTTTCAGCCAAAAAAAAGTAACCAATGAAAAAATAAAAAAATAAAAAGAAATTACGGGAAAAACCCAACGAACGGCATTATGAACGAGAGGAAGACAAATAACAAGAGACAGCAAACCTCCGACATAACCGAAAGCCCAACCCAACCCCGATACTCTTCCTACTTCTTCTTTTTCGGCTATTTCCGGCAAAAAAGCATTATAAAATACATTAGCGCTGTTAAATCCGAAATTGGCGACAACAAAAAAAATCATGCCTTTCAAAACATCGCCTTTATCCACAAAATACAACAATGCCGTAAAAATTATCGTTATATAAGTATTGATAAACAAGAATTTTTTCTTCGATCTTGAAAAATCGGCAATTGCTCCGAATACAGGAGATGAAACAGCCACCAAAAACATCGACAAACTTATTGCCGTACTCCATAACATGGTTCCTTTTGCGGGATTTTCCGCAACGACATTCACAAAATAAACGCTGTAAACCACCGTAACAATTATAGTAGTAAATGAAGAATTGGCAAAATCATACATAATCCAGCCGAGAACATTTTTATTCAATTTCATATATTTTCCAGATTTATAATATTCAAATTTAAGTCTCGGTATAAATCACCGTCAGGAGAAGCAATAAATATTTGATATTTTCCCAAAATCGCTTTAATCAGATTATTGACTCTCATTTTATCCAAATCAGCCATAACGTCATCAAAAATCAGTACCGGTCTTTCTCCGGCAATGCCGAAAATCAATTCAGCCTGAGCCAATCTCAAAGCGCAGGCAATGGAACGAGCTTGCCCCTGAGAGCTGAATTCGCGAGCCGGAATACCGTCAATACGGATAAAATAATCATCTAAATGAACTCCGACCAAACTTCTTTCGTACCTGATTTCTTTCTCTTCCCCGGCAGCAATATATTCGTTAACAGATTTCACGGAATCTTTATATTCATCGGGAACGGCAGATTTATAAGATATTTCTATTTTTTCCAAAGCTCCCGAAACTTGCGAATACTTTTCAACCGCCAATTTATTAAAATCAGCCAAATAATCTTTTCGCATCCGACTTATTTCATAAATTTTTTCGGCAAATCTTCTGTCCCAAACACGTTTTTCAGATAAATTAAATTCACTTCTGAGCAAAGCGTTTCTTTGTTTTAATATTTGATTATATTTTTTCAGGATCTCCAAATAACGGAAATCAGTTTGAGAAACCGCCAAATCAAAAAATCGTCTTCTTACCCCGGGGCTTCCGTATATCAAATCTGTATCGGAAGGAGAAAAATAAACAACTTTCAAATATTTTAAAAGCTCACTGTTTTTATTAATCAACACATCATTGACTTTTATGATTTTTTTATTGTTCCTGTCGTACCCGGCATTTACGCAAATATCTCTGCCGTTGCATTGAAAAATAATCTTTATGAAGAAAAAATTTTCTCCGAATTTTATCAAATCTCCGTCTTTTAATTTTTTATGCGATTTACCCAAACTGAAATAAGTAACAGCTTCCAATAAATTGGTCTTGCCTATACCGTTCCTTCCGGTAATCAGTGCGCCCTTGTCAAAAAAAGCAAACTTATTATTTGAATATGACCTGTAATTTATTAATTCAATTTCTTTGACAATCATATAAAAAAGGGCTTATTAAAGCCCTAGGTAATTCTTAACGGCATAAGCAGGAATCTTGATGCGTAATTTTTATCAAGACCATGGTTATAGAACAATACGGGGGCGTTTCCGTCTCCGAGTTTCACAAAAATTTCATCAGTTTCAATAACATTGAATATTGATTGAATAAATCTGTAATTAAAAGCAATGCTTATCGGTTCGTTGCTGTAGCTGTAGTCTTCGACATAATCAGTGGCATCTCCTGATTCTTCATTTTTTGCCGATACAATAAAAGTATCTTCGGATATATCGAATTTAACTCTGAAAGTATCATCTCCCGCCATCAGCGCGACACGTTTTATCGATTCAAGAAATACTTTTTTGTTCACAATCAGTTCTTTCTTGTGTTCAACATCCATTACACGCTTGTAGTCCGGATAAGTTCCGTTAATAACATGAGAGAAAATCATTGTATTGCCGTATTTGAAACTGATTCTCTTAGATTCCATAAGAACTTGAATCTCAGGATTATCTTTATTTATTATTTTCTGCAAATAAATCAATCCTTTGGTCGGAACCACAACTTCAACGCTTTCTTCAACATCGTATTCCCCGTTCAAAGTAAATTCGGCAATTTTTTTACCGTCCGTAGCAGCCATAACCTGATAATTCGGAGTTATTTTCCAAAACAATCCCATAAAAATTTGTCTGTTGGTATCGTTTGAAACGGCAAAAGAAGTAGAACTTACCATTTTTGAAAATGACTCCGCCTCCATTTTTTTGGCGTTTTCAAATGAAATCTCCGGCACCAAAGGATATTGATTGTAATCCGGGCAAAGTATATCAAAACTGGCTCTTCGGCATTTTACGCTTAATAAATCATCATTTTTTTCAAAATAAATAACATCATCAAAAAGAGAATTAATTACATCTATAAAGTTCTTCGCAGGTACGCAAAACTTACCGCCTTCGGTAACCATCGCTTTTATTGTCAATACTGACGTAATATCCAAATCCGTGGCTGTTACGGTTAAACTGTTTTCAGCTTCATCGGCATCTATTAAAAAATTCATTAAAACAGGCATCGTATTCTTTGAAGGAACGATGGTAAACAAGTTTTGTAAACTTACTATTATTTCTTTTTTCTCAATAGAAAATTTCATAGTATCACACCTTTAGGAAATATTTGAGGCAAATTTGAAAAATAAGGTTATTCTGTCCATAAAATTTGAATCATAAAAAAAAGCAAGGCTTTAACCTTGCTTAATTAAAGATAAAACAGATAAAATTATTTAACTGAATCTTTTAATTTTTTACCGGCCTTAAATACGGGAACATTACGTTCCGCAATTTGAATTTTCTCGCCTGTCTTCGGATTAATTCCCGTACGGGCATTACGATGAGCAACACTGAATGTACCGAATCCTACAAAAGAAACCTTTTCGCCTTTTTCAAGAGCTAAAGTTATACCGTCAAGTACGGCATTCAAACTTGCGGCGGCATCTTTTTTGGAAAGACCGGCTTCAAGCGCAATTTTTTCAATAAAATCTTCTCGACTCATAAAAACTCCCTTTATTTATTTAATTTTCACGAGCAGTAAGTTCTGCCTAAAAATTGTCAACATAAATACTTCTAACTTACTTTATTTCATGTAATTTAACTTAATCATGCATTATAAAAACAAATAAGAAAAAATCAATTTTGTCTGCATAACTTCATGATATACAATCAAATATAAAACAAAAGAAACAATTATAAATAATAAAACCAAGAAAAAAAAAAATTATTTTTCTTAAAAAAAATAAATACTGTCAGAGAAAGAAATATTTACATAATTATTATTTTTATTTACAATTCAGCAATATTTGCAAAAATACCTTTTTCATAAAAATCTGTTTACAGCTGTTTGCAAAAACAAATTTTGGAATAAAAATAAAAAAACAGATTTACCGATAAAAAAATAATGAGGATTTCATGAAGAATTATATAGTATTGGATTTAGGCGGATCTTCGGTTAAGTACGGTGTTTTTTCGGATGACAGCCTGATCCTGTCAGATAAAAAAACGCATCAAAACAAAGGCGCAAATCATATTTACGAAACAATTTTTTCAGTTATAGACAAATGCATGAAAATTTGCGAAAAACGCCCTTCAGGGATAGTATTGGGCAGCCCCGGTTACATTGATACGGTTCAAGGTAAAGTTATCGGTTGTTCGCCTAACCTTAAAGAATGGGAAAATGCCGAACCGAAAAAAGTGATCTCCGAAAAATACAATATGCCTGTTCAAGCGGAAAATGACGCGAATTTAATGGTTTTCGGCGAAGCATCGGTTTACGGATACAAAAAAAATGTCTTGGGTTACACTTTCGGAACAGGAATAGGCAGCGGATTTATTCAAAAAGACGAAATTTTCTGCGGCAGCAATTTTGCGGGCTCAGAAGCGGGACACACGGTTATAAATCCCAAAGGCAGATTATGCGGATGCGGAAAAATCGGTTGCATCGAAGCTTATGCCTCAGCTTCATCCATTTTCAAAATATTTAACGAAAAATATCCGGAAAGAAATTTTTCAAACATAAAAGCAGTGCTTGATCAATGTCAAAAAGAGCAAAAATTAAATAAAATTTTAACGGAAATTACGGATTTAACCGCCGTATCCATTGCCAATACCGTCTCAATTTTGAATCCTGAAGTTATTTTGATCGGAGGCGGTCTTTCCGAAATAGCGTCTTATCCTTTCGAAGAGCTTAAAGAAAAAACGCTTTCTTACATTCCTGCGGCTCAGAAAAAATCTTTGATTTTTGAAAAAGCTCGATTCGGAAACAAAGCAGCTCTGATCGGAGGTTTGGAAACGGCAAAAAAATTGTGGGGATAAGCAATCTCTTTCAGTTAAGAGAAACTTTTATTGCTCGGAGCAAATGATAAAATGGGAAAAATAAAACTTATCGCAACTGATTTGGACGGAACTCTGCTGGACGACAACTCTAAAATTTCTCCCGTAACCATTGAATTAATAAATAACTTGAAGCAATACGGAATTATAACCTGTTTGGCAACGGGAAGATCTTTGAAAACCTCTTTTGACGTTATTCCGGATAACCTGAAAGTTGATTTTTTGATATTTTCATCGGGAGCCGGAATATATGATTTTTCTCAAAAGAAAATAATTCATTCCGCAAAATTGAATTGTCGGGAAACGTCTTTTTTGCAAGAAATTCTTACGACTGAAAATGTTGATTTTATGCTTCATTTGCCGATTCCCGATAATCATAAATTTTTCTTTAGGGCAAACGAAAATCCGACAGAGGATTTCATAAGAAGAAAGAGTTATTACCGTAATTACTCTAAGCCTCTTATCTCAAAATACACGGGAGAAGCCGCTCAATTTTTGGCAATTTTCGATAATCCGCAAAAGTACAAAAAAATTTTCGATAAACTTAAAGACAAATTCGGTTTGGTTCGAGCAACCTCTCCTATTGACGGTAAATCAATCTGGCTGGAAATTTTTCCGGGAAATACAGACAAAGGATTCGGAATAAGGTATATTTGCGAAAAATACGGAATAAGTCTTGAAGAGACATTGGCGACCGGAAATGATTTTAACGATCTTGCCATGTTGGAAACAGTCAAATATCCTTACGTTACCGAAAACTCTCCCGAAGAATTGAAAAAAAAGTTTCTGAATACAGAATCAAATAACGAAAACGGGGTATATTCAGCGATAATTAATCATTTGCCCAAATAACATCACAAAACACCGACATCGCTTCTGATTATCCAAGCTTTTCCGCCTTCATTTTCAATTGCTTCTTTAACTTTAGCGGGATTATCGGGAGCATAGGCAAACATGCAGCCTCCTCCGCCGGAACCGTTTATTTTACCGCCGATCGCTCCGGCTTTAAGAGCGCTTTTAACCATTCGATCAATCTTTTCAGTGCTTATTCTTAAATCTGCGGATAAAATCTCATGTAAAGCAGTCAGCATTTCTCCCGTTTTTTTCCAATCGGGGTTTGGAGATTGAAATTCAGACAAAGCTTCCAAAGTCAAATCCCTGTTTTTTACGGCTCCCGTTAAAATTATTCTCTCTTTTTCAGTCAAAACTTTCCGATTTATCTCAATATCTTTTAATTTAATGTTTTTAAAATTCAAATGAGGTTCTGCGGATTTAAGTTTCTCCAATCCTCTCAAAGCGGGAATTTTAGTCTCAGACAGAATTTTTTGAGTATCTTTAGGTTGCAGAGAATCTCCTAAAACAAAAGTTCCGGGAATGATCTCAAGATCAGAAATTTTCGGTCTGATTTCTCCGAATTCTATGAATTTAGCGCCTCCTGCGGCACAGGCAATCTGATCCATCATGCCGCCGGCTTCTTTAAATTCTTCAACTTCAGCCAGATAAGACAAAAAACCCAATTCATGGGCTTTTATTTTAGAAAAATTATCGCCTGCCTTCAATAAAAAAGCAATCCAGGCATTATTCAAAGCAGATGAAGATGATGTTCCCGAGTTGATGGGAATATTTCCGCAAACCGAACATTCAATACCGCAAACGGGATGTAAATTATTTTTCATCAAAACATTAAAACAGCTTTTAAAGTATTCTCTTTCTTTATTGTATGTCAAAAAACCGTTACCGATTTTAAATTCTTCTTTTGATTTTATATCCGGCAAATCAATTTTTATATTTCCTGAGTCGTTAATTGTTCCGGTAACGTAAACCCGTCTGTCTATAGCCATGGTTATAACCGGTAAATTCAAATAATCCTGATGTTCGCCGAACAGACAAATTCTGCCGGGCGCGGAAGTTGTTATTTTCATTAAAAATATCCCGTTTTACTCTTCATCCCAAATTTTTATTTCATTAATCCCGGATTTGTCGGCGCTTGCTCTGAACATGCCGAGAGAATTAAATTTTGCAACTGCATTTCCCCATTTGTCGATTGCAATCAAACCTCCGCTGTCAGGAATAAGATGAGATTTTACAATTTCCGAAGCAGCTTCTTCCAAACTCTTGTTCCTGTAAATCATTCGGGCATGCAAGTCGTAAGCAACAACTTTTGTTATAAATTCTTCTCCGAATCCCGTACATGAAACGGCACAACTTCGGTTATTGGCATAAGTTCCGCTTCCTATTATAGGAGAATCTCCCACTCGACCGAACATTTTACCGGTAACGCCGCCGGTTGAAGTTGCCGCCGCAAGATTTCCTCGGCTGTCCAACGCAACTGCTCCGACCGTTCCTTTGGCATCATCGTTCAAATCATGATCTCGACAGATTTTGCCTCCGGTTTTGGCTTTTTCCAATTGACTTCGTCTCTTTTCCGTATCAAAATAATTATTCTCCACCATTTCAAATCCGTGTTGTTCAGCAAATCTTTCTGCTCCGTCGGCAGCCATAAGGATATGTCGGCTTTCCCATAATATTTTTTCTGCCAAAAGAACCGGATTTTTAACTTTCTTAACTCCGCAAACCGCTCCGCATTTCAAAGTCTTTCCGTCCATAACCGAAGCATCTAATTCATGTTTTTCGTCATTGGTAAAAACAGCTCCTTTACCGGCATTAAACAAAGGATTGTCTTCCATTGACTTTACTGCTTCAACAACGGCGGCAAGAGCATCTCCGCCTTCAGCAAGAATATTCATGCCGGCAACAACAGCCCTTTCCAAACCTATTTTATATTGCTTTTTTATATCCGGAGATGTTTTTCGGGAAATGGTTCCAGCTCCTCCGTGAATCAAAATTTTATACATCAATACCTCAAATAATATATGTATTTCACGCAGATTTAAATAAAATTTTCACTGTAAAATTGAATGAAATCAGTATGTAAGCATCAAAATCATATTTTGAGTTACAAATAACAAAAAAAAATGTGTATCTAAACTCAATTATCTTTAACGTTGAAAACCGAATTATTGTTTTTAAATAACAATTCTTCAACGTAATCGGTATCGTCCCGAACTATTTTATTTTCGGTAATTTTTTCTTTCTTGTTTTTTTCAGGTTCTTTTTTACCTTCGATAACAGCTATATTTGCATTTAATATTTTTGATTTTATTTGTGCTTTTCTGGATTTAATTTTCTCTCTATTTTCTTTTTTCTCGATTATATTCTCTTTTTTAAACGGAGATTCAAGCATACCTTTTTTATGAAAGTTGAAAAGAATAAGCGCCAGAATAAGAGCAAATGCAACAATAAGGCTTATATAAATAAAATGATGAGGAATCATTAATTTTTTCTCGCCTTCTCCGAAACTGGAAATTTCCCTGACTACGTTTTTCACGCTGTAACGCTTGTCATATTCATTAATAACGGCATCAGCATCAGCTCCGAGAAACTTTGCGTAAGTGTAAAGCATAATTCTGCCGTAACCCTGAACATCGTTGCCGGCAAAATCTTCTTTCTCTATTTCTTCAATTATATAACTTTTCATTCTTGTTTCAGCCGCAACTTTTTCAATAGAAAGATTTTTCTTTTCACGTAATTCTTTCAGATGAAGTCCTATATCTTTCATAATTTTACTCCCAAAAATATTCTCCGGAGGCAATTATTTTAACATCACCCTCCAAATAGACGTTCCCGGTATTTTTATCATAACGGCAATAAACCGTTCCTCCCGGAACATTTATTTTTACGGAAGAATCTGCTTTTCCGTCTTTAAAAGCTTTTATGAAAACGGCGCAACTTCCCGTTCCGCATGCTAAAGTTATTCCGCTTCCCCTCTCCCAAACACTCATTTCTATTTCATTTTCATTAATTATCTTAATAAATTCAACATTTATTCCGTCTTTAAAATAACTTGAAAATAACTGTCCGTTTTTTAAACAATCTTCAGCAGGATTTTCGGAATAAACGACAAAATGAAGATTTCCGACGGAAATTTTTGAACCTTGCCTTCCGTAAACTTCATAATTCCCGATAATTTCAACTTTACCCATATCAACGGATACATTTAAATCAGAACGATCTTTCATAAACCCGTATTTTATTCCGGAAAGAGTTTCCAAAGAAAGAGATTCTTTGGAAAAATTAATTGACTTTAACAGGTAAGCAACAGCTGATCTTATCGCAGAACCGCACATTGCCGCTTCGCTCCCGTCGGAATTAAAAATGCGTAAAGCCGCATCGGCAACATCTGAATTATCAATAATAACCAATCCGTCGCTTCCTATGCCGAAATTGCGATCAGATATTTTAATTGCCAATTCGGAAAAATTAAGCTCATGGTAAACATTTTTTGTTCGATCAAGATAAATATAATCGTTTCCCTGAGCGCTCATCTTTATAAATTTAATCATATAACTCATCCGTTATGCGGTCAAAAACTTCGCAAAATTCAAAAACTCCGGATTTACCGAAAATCCATTTTGCGGCTAAAATCGCTCCTGCCGCAAATCCCTCTCTGGTTCGAGCAATATGTTCAATATTTACAGTGTCATAATTCGAATCAAAACCGATTTTATGGGTTCCCGGGAAAAATCCGGCTCTGACCGAAGCAAAATGCAATTCGTTTTCCTGCTTAACTCGATTAATCCGATCAAATTGATAAACTTTGTCAGGGTAATGTTTAAGTATTTTTCGACATAAAGTCAAAGCGGTTCCCGAAGGACTGTCAGATTTCTTTTTATGGTGATATTCTATGCCGTAGGGATCGTAATCTTTGATCTTTGTCATCAACTCGGCAGCTTTTTCGGTCAGAGAAAAAAATAAATTCATGCCTATCGAGAAATTTGATCCCCAAATTACCGGCGTTTTATATTCTTCGGATTTTTCAACGATAAAATCAAGATGATCCGTCCAGCCGGTAGTTCCGATAACAACAGGAGTGTTATTTTTAAGGCAGAAAGAGATATTATCAAGCAAGTTTTCCGGAAGAGAAAAATCAATAACGACATCAGTTTCGGATAAAATTTCTTTTGTCATTTCAGCATGACAACCGTACACAAAAGGATCAACTTTCGCAACAATCTCACAACCGTAAGAAGAAGCGACTGACTCCGTAATTCGTCCCATTTGTCCGTAACCGTTAAGAGTAATTTTCATAATATTATTTCAACACTCCCGAATTGCTGTTTTATCCGTTGATTCAATATATAACAAAAAGATTTAAAACAGGAAACACGCTGCTCTCGGCAAACGAAAACAAATATTATCGTAAATATATATTTGTCAACCGATTAAATATTTACGCAATTATTTATGTTTAGAGTCGGAAAATTTAAATTGTTTTTTATATTTAACTTACTTGATTAAGCTTAATTTTTCGTTTGTTTTCATCGGAACAAGGACGATATAAAATCAATATATTACCGATCAAACCGACAATATCAGCTCCGCTTTCGGCAGCTATTTTATACGCCATGTTCTTTTTTTCTTCTTTAAAATCAATAAACTTAAGCTTAATTAATTCATGAGCTTCCAAAGCTTCTTCCAAAGCTGTTTTAACGCTTTCGGAAAAACCGGTTTTCCCTATCATGATAACAGGTTTAAGATCGTGGGCAAGTTTTCTCAATTTCATTTTTTGTTGTCCGGTTAACATAATACCTCCGTTAATTTTCAGTTTTCACAATGGTTCCGCCAAAGAAAGGCTGAATCATTCCGCCCGCAAGACGAATTTTTAAGGCTCCTTTTTTATTGATGCCGAGAGCAATTCCCGAGTAAGATTCAAACTCCGTTTTCAGTTCTACTTTTTTATTTATCAGAAAAGATTTTTCGGCATAATATTTCAAATAAGGAGCCAATCCCTTTTCAACAAATTCAGGCAATAATTCGGAAAATTCGGTAAAAATTTTACATATCAATTCATCATTATCGATTTTTTTATTTAATATTTGCAAGGTAGAGACGGCATTTTCGGCAATGCTCTCATCAAAAATTTCAAAATTTGTGTTTATGCCTATTCCCAAAACATGATATTTCTGTTGAGAAAGACAAGAAGCAATAATTCCGCATAATTTTTTGCCGTCGTAATAAATATCGTTGGGCCATTTTATTTTAAGCTTATTTTCAGATTCAGGCAAAATTCTGCTCAAAACCCGGTGAATAATAATTCCCGTATAAACAGTTAAATTGGAAGAAACCGGCAACCCGTAGCACCCGGCTGACAGCCAAATACCGCCTTCCGGAGAATCCCACTTATTTCCTTTCCTTCCTTTGCCGGAAGTTTGAGTTTCCGCCGTAAGCAAAAAATTACCGGATATTTCTCTGCTTTTTATCAGACTTTCCGCTTTTTTATGCGTACTTCCTGTTTTTTTAAATTTTTTTATGCTGTCGAAAAAAGGATGCTCCATATATTTATCTCCCGAATTATAATATAATCATAGAATCGCCGTAACTGAAAAAACGATATTCGGATTCTACGGCTTCCCGATAAGCATTCATCATTTTTTCATATCCGGCAAAAGCAGAAACAAGCATCAATAAAGTTGATTCAGGCATATGAAAATTAGTTACAAGCCCATCGATAATTTGAAATTTTTTACCCGGATAAATGAAAATATCAGTCCATTTTTTACCGGATTCCAAAACTCCGTCAGACGCAAAAGATTCAAGAGTGCGAGTGGAAGTAGTTCCCACGGCAATAACTCTTCTGTTTTCCGCTTTGGCGGAATTTACCGCCTTGGCGACATCTTCGCTTATTTCACAATATTCGGAATGCATTACGTGTTGAGTAATATCATCGGTTTTTACCGGACGAAAAGTACCCAGCCCCACGTGCAGCAACACATTAAGGACAATAACTCCTTTGTCTTTGAGCTTGCCTATAATATCTTCCGTAAAATGAAGTCCTGCCGTAGGCGCCGCCACAGAACCTTCGTGTTCGGCATAAACGGTTTGATAGGTTTCTCGGTCAGTATCTTCCGCTTTTCTGTTCAGATAAGGCGGTAAAGGAATTTCTCCCGTTTTCTCCAAAACATCAAAAAATGATCCTTCCCAAGAAAATTTTACTTTACGTTTACCGTCTTCTGTTTCGGCAATGATCTCTGCCGTTAACATATTGCGGAAATTTATCTTAACTCCCGGTTTTAATTTTCTGCCGGGCTTTACCAGACATTCCCATTCCTTTTCTCCCAACCTGTTCAAAAGGAAGATTTCAACTGCCGCTCCGGTATCTTTATTGCCCAAAAGTCGTGCAGGAATCACCTTGGTATTATTCATAACCAAGACATCTCCTTCACTAAAATAATTAATTATGTTATCAAATTTATCGTGCTTTATTTCGCCGCTTTCTTTATTTAAACTCAATAATCTAGATGACTTTCTGCCTGCTGCCGGATATTTTGCTATCAATTTTTCAGGTAAATCGTAATAATATTTTTTTTTACTCAAAAGAGACATTATCGGCTTCCTCTAATACAGCTTTAAAACTGCCGAAAACAACTTCGCTTTCCATCAAAACAGGAACTTTCAAGTCATCGTCGGTAATCCAAATATAAATATTTCCTGTCTGCTTAAATATGGCATCTCCCACCAAAACAGGTTCTATGAGAAAGCATTCTTTAGTTCCGAATATGGTATCCAGGGTTTCTTTTCTGTGAACCTTAACTTCGGCTTTATAATTTTTGCCGTCAGCAGAGACATTTATAAACTTACTCTCGCCTACTTTCAATTCTTGTTGCCGAGTCCAATAAAAAGCGCTTAATATGTCTTGCGTGTTATCAATAATTTCAAGTTTTTTTTCTTTCATTTTATGTTTTTTCATATCCCATTTGAGATAAAGAGAAAAATTTTGTTCCGGATAAAAATATTGATCTCTCTTTTGCCGATAAGAACCTTCTCTCAACTTTTTGGAAAATTGTCTGGATACTTTTTTTTCTTTATCCCAGATACTTGTAATGTTATCTCTCACTTTAAAAATTTTATCGAAAAAACCGTTTGTTTCGGCTTTAGCGGAAATTTTATAGCAATCGACGGAATCGCGAAAAACAAGCGTATCTATCGTCATGCTCGCATAACCTGCGCTTATCATACCGTATTTTATTTTAAATTTAAGCTTTTCATTATTCTGAAATCCCGTCAGCAAACAGGAACAGGATATCAGTAATGCAATAAAAAAATATTTCAACTTATCCTCCGAAATTTCAACTGAGGCACACTTAATCAAATAAAAATACTGTCAATTAAAGAATAAATTCCGATAAAATTTCATTTGTAAAATATAAAATCAGCTTTTTAATCAAAAAAATACTTCCGACCGCAGGCGTTGCCCGTAATCGGAAGTATGTAAAAACGGCAATTCAATGATTTTAGAATTTATATTCCATGGTCAGGAACAGATTAAGTAAAGGAGCCGGAGTGTAATAAAGCTTATATTTACCTCTCCATTCGTCATATTCCCAAACAGTTTCTCCGTCTTCGTTTTCAACATAAGTACCCCTGTTATAATCTTTCGATACTCTTGCCGAAGAATAATTTTTCTGATTGAAAACGTTATTGATATCCAATCTGACAGAACAATCTTTGTTGTTAAGTTTGAAAGCATATCTTAAATTTAATGAAAATTCGCTGAAGTCGGGTAATTTAGAGGAAAGCGTGTCAGTGGCTACTTGACTTTCAGGATCACCGAAAACGGCATATTCATTTGCATGGTTGGCATAATAGCCGTCCCAATATTTATGATTCATGCCGACTCTGAGGTCAGATTCGTTATTAAAATCAAAAGTGTATCCCAAAGCGGAATTTATCATTATTTCGGGAGAATACGGAACCGTCTTATCTTTCATGTCTTCAGAATTTACTCCGAAAATTTCTCCTACGCTCATCGAAATCCAGCGGTTGTGAGCCCAAGTAGCGGAACCGTTCGCATCCCATTGTCCGAGTTTGTAACTGAAGTCAGCTTCCACGCCCTGATGGCGAGCTTTACCGGCATTAATGGTAACAGAGGCGCTTCTTTCGTCGGTATAAGTACTGTCGCCTGCCGGAGATGCGTATTCATTGACAACGGAAATATCGGCTCGTTCTATTTTATCGGTATATTTACTGTTATAGTAATTTGCTCCGCATTTGAATTTTCCTCCGAAAATATAAGAATGGTAACCGAAACCGAATTCTATGGTATTTATTTGTTCGGGATCAAGTTCACCGTAATAAACATCTTCCTCGTAATCTTCCCAAAGTCCGGTTTCTTCGTTCATTTTCACCTTGCTGACAGTGTACATTTGTCGTCCGTCGGGACCGTCGTAACTGTGATACCAGTCTCGGGTTTTGGGTTCTTTGTAAGCTATGGAATAATTGGAAATCATGTTAATTTCTTCAGTTAGGTTCCAATTCACCCCGAATTTGGGAGAGAAAAATTTAAAAACTTTTTTATAATCATCTTCGTCAAATTTCAAGTTACCGTTTTCATCTTTATCTTCTTTGGAAGTGTAATAAGAGAAATCCGTCGGGTTGCCTGTTTCTAAATCATAATATTTAATGGGATTTTCTTCTATTTCGGAAGAATAGCGCGCAAACTGACCGTCCAAAAGCAATGTTACGTCGTCAACAGGTTTAATCTGGAATCTGGCAAAAGCAGATGCATTCAAAACTTTTGAGGTGTAATCGTATGATCTTTCCAACACGGAATGATTTCCCAAAGCGACGGTATCGGCATCTTCGTACACTGAGTCAATCAAAGCGTTGTAACGGAAATCTTCTATTTCTCGATAGTGATCAGCATCCCAATAGCGAGCTTCTCCGCCCATAATAAGTTTAAACCCGTCCGTAATTTGATTTTCATAATAAGTATTAAATCCGTATTGTTTATGGTTACTTACAGAATAATTTGTCCAAGTCATGTCATAACGTTTGGGAGAAGCGAAAAGATTATCAGCTCTTCTGATTCTCTTGCCGTTATAATAATATTTTACTGTTCCGGCAGCAGATGTATCCGCTTCAAATCCTTCCATCATGCATTCTCCGTTTGTTTGCTCGAAAACGTATAAAGCATGAGATCCGAAAGCGGCATTTTGAGCATCCCAGTCAAATAATTCTTTTTGAGTAACCTCACCGTTCTCAACATTAAAATTATCTTGCGACCAATAACGACCGCCTCCGGTTCCGGAAGTATAAAAAAGATTAGAGAGAACTTTGCTTTCATCGCTTATTGTCCATTCATGACGAAGAGATATTTGCGGTTTATAATAAGTATTTTTTTGAGCCGGAGTATTGGCTCGATTATATTCTCGTCCCAAAACTTTCATCAATTCTTCATCATTTTTTGTATAAGTGTTATGATGTTCCTGAGGAGCTCCGATAAAACTGAGATTAAAACTGTGATCTCCGAATACAGATTGAGTTTCAACTCCGAAAGACCAACCGTCATAGTCTGTTCCCCGCAGATAAGAATCTCCGGCTTTACGTTCAGCAGTTAAGTTATAATTAAATTTTCCTCTATAGAGATGTCCGCTGCTGTATTTAAGCTGCACATTATAATTGCCCGGTCGATAATCGTCTATATTTCCGTTGCCGTCTGCCGATTTTCCGTCCGTAAAAAAATATCCTCCGGAAGTTCTTAAAGTAAATTCATGTTTAGGATCGGCTTCTATCGTTTCAATATTGATAGATCCGCCGAATGCTCCGGAACCGTACATCGAAGAACCGGCTCCCCGTTGAACCTGAACCGACTTGGCATTGGAAGAAATTCCCGTCCAATTTGACCAATAAACTTTTTGACTTTCCGGATCATTTACGGGAATGCCGTTAATCAAAATTTGGATTTTATCGGCTTCAAAACCGCGCATGGTAATTTCTGATTCTCCCAAACCTGTCGAACTTGAAAATAAACCCGGTGTATCATCCAATAATTCCGGCATATCTTCGGTAGTCGCTTTATTTAAAATTTCTTCTTTCGTAACATTGCTGAAAGCAACCGGTGTTTCGCGTTCTTTGGCTCGCGTAGCGGAAACGGTGAAAGATTCAAGTTCAACATCCGCTGATTTAACGCTGATATTAACGGTTTGAGTTTGATTTCCCTTAACATTAACTTTTACGTCTTCGGATTTAAATCCGAGAAGAGTAACACGAACGGAATATTCTCCTTCAGGAACATTTTCAATTAAAAAATGACCTTTAACATCAGAATAATCGCCGAATTCCGTTCCAACCAAAAAAACTGCGGCATTTGCAATTTTCTTACCGTTATCCGAATTTTTAACTGTTCCCGTAACCTTGCCGGAGACGGCAAAAGAAATCTGAGCCGTTAACATTAAAATAAGTATAAAGCTCAAGGTTTTTAAAACTTTCATCCCTTTCTCCTTGGAATTTTTACCGGTTGATAACTCGGAAGATCAAAAAAGAATCAATTCCGGTTTTATCCGATATTTTAGATTGAATTTATTCTTTTCCTTTTTATAAAAAGGCGACAAACCCAATGAAAATAAAAGCAACTCTTGTCAAGAAGAGATATGAAACAGTTATTTCAATTTTTAATACAATAAATGTAAAAAAAACAAAAATTATGGATAATGAAAGAGGAAAAACAGAAAAAAAAAGCCTCCCGAAGGAGGCTTTATAACAAGATTTATCTTCTTAGAATGAAGCTTGAGTTGTTATATCAATTGTATTCTTACCAGCACCGTCAGTAGTGCATGTAATAGTCCAAGGAGTTGCTCCTATTTTACCTGTTGCGGTAATAACAACTTCATCTGCAGCCGCAGAAGTTAAAACATACTGAGCATTTGCATTGTTAGTCATTTCGGCTGAACCTAAATCTGTAAGTTCCAGATCATCGTAGTCGCCGCCGCCGCCGCCCATGGACTCAGGCTTGATTCTGTACTGATAAGCTCTTTGAGCAAGAGTTGTTAAATCAGCAATAATCGCATCTTTGTTTGACTGTAAAGTTTGATCTCTGAACATCGTTATACCGACGCTGACTGCAATACCAACCAAGATAATGGTTAATACAATAAGTAAGATTTGCTGTTGACCCATAATAGTCTCCTTCTTTTTTAGTTTTTTAGTTTTTACTAAATTTGCTCTTTATAATATGCAATTAGCGTGCCGGAAAAATTATTTATCAATTAATTTCTTTAAATAATAACAATTTACAAAAAAATAACAAGAAATAATTATTTTATTTTGCCCCAAAGTAATGTCATAAAATAATTACACCAGTCGCAATAAGATTACATTAAGCGGTAAAATCCATTGCTAATTAAATCGGGCTTTTTGAATGGTTTCAACTTTTGTCTTGCCGTCATTATCTACCGTACAATTAATAATCCAACCTATTTTTCCTTTTTTGCCTTTTGCCTGAATAACAACTTCGTCATTACTCAAGGAAAGAATATGATAAAGCGCATTTTCGTTATCCGTAAAAGCCAAACTTCCTAAATCACCTATTTCCATTTCATTATAACTGTTGCTTCCTCCGCCGTAACTTTTAGGCATCAACTTATATTTATGAGCTTTATTTGCAAGCATAACCAGGTCAGAAATTATAGCCTCTTTGTTGGTATTTAAAATATTATCTTGAATTTTTATTAAAGCAGCCATAATCCCCAAACCGACAATCAGAACTGCCAAAAGCATTAAGAATATTTGATTAGTTCCCATTAAAATCTCCTCAAATGAGTGTTAAGCAATTATTATTCCATGAATATCTATAATATTATTTTTAAAAAAAATAACAAATAAAATCAAATTGAATCAGTAAAAGAATATGAGTTCATTATAATATTTCCCCGATTTTATTTGACACCCTCATAATAAAGAAAAATTAATGTTTATAAATGAAAACGGTTAATCACAGTAACCGGAATTAAAATAAAAAAGAGACATATCATGAATATAAAAATAGTTACAGTTATAGGAGCAAGACCGCAATTTGTAAAAGCGGCAGCCGTATCACGAGCAATTATAAAAAATAATGAGATTAATGGAAACATTAAAATCAAGGAGATAATAATTCATACAGGTCAACATTTTGATGAAAATATGAGTAAAATATTTTTCGGACAAATGAAAATACCCAAACCGCATTACAACTTAAACATAAACAGTATCGGACACGGAGCCATGACCGGACGTATGCTTGAACAAACAGAAGAAATTCTAGTAAAAGAAAAACCGGATTATGTCTTGGTTTACGGTGATACAAACTCCACTCTTGCCGGAGCTTTGGCTGCAAAAAAACTTCATATAAAAGTTATTCATGTTGAATCCGGGTTACGTTCTTTCAATATGAAAATGCCGGAAGAAATAAACCGTATATTAACGGACAGAATTTCCGATATTTTATTTTGTCCGACAGATTCGGCAGTTCAGAATCTGAAAAATGAAGGTTACGAAAAATTAAATTGTAAGATTATCAAAAACGGAGATGTTATGCTTGATGCAGCCGTTTTTTATTCAAATTCAGCTAAAAAACCGCAAAATAAGTTGCCGTCAGATTTTATTCTGGCTACAATTCACCGTCCCTCAAATACCGATGATCTGTTTAATCTAAAAAAAATATTTACCTCTTTTGAAGAAATAAGCAAATATCGAACTATCGTAATTCCTCTGCATCCGAGAACACGCAATATCTTACAGAAAAATAATATTATATTGAAAAATATTTTAACGATTGAGCCGGCAGGATATTTGGAGATGATTTGGCTTATAAAGAATTGTCGGTTTGTAATGACTGACAGCGGAGGATTACAGAAAGAAGCTTTTTTCTTTAAAAAATACTGCCTTACTCTTCGTGATCAAACAGAATGGACGGAACTGATACTAAACGGCGTCAACAGACTGGTTAATGTTAAAAGTGATGATATTGTAAAAATCGCACAAAATATCCCGGATTTTCCCGAGACTAATCTTGAACTTTACGGAAACGGCTCGGCTTCCGATATAATAGTAAGAGAATTATTAAAAAACTGAAATCCAAAGGATGAAAAAATGAAAAAACTTATACTTGTAACGGGAGGAACCGGTTTTATAGGTTCCCACACCTGCGTTGAATTGATAAATTCAGGTTACGAAGCCGTAATCGTCGATAACCTTTCCAACAGTAAAGAAGACGTAATCGATAAAATAGAAAAAATTACGGGAATCAAAATTCCCTTTCATAAGAAAGACGTAACCGATTATCTTGCAATGAGAGAAATTTTCGAGAAATATAAATTTGACGGAATTATTCATTTTGCCGGGTATAAAGCAGTGGGCGAATCCGTAGAAAAACCTCTTATGTACTATCGCAATAATCTTTACGGAACAATTACCTTAGCCGAAATTTGCCGGGAATTTTCGGTAACAAACTTTATTTTCAGCTCTTCGGCAACGGTTTACGGAGATAATGTCGCTCCGCTTGACGAAAGTATGGAATTATTGCCTGCCGCCAATCCCTACGGCGAGACAAAAGCCGTAAGCGAACGAATTTTATCCGACTTCGTAAAGGCAAATCCTTCTTTCGGGGTAACTTTACTCAGATATTTCAATCCTGCCGGAGCTCACGAAAGCGGATTAATCGGAGAAGACCCTAACGGAATCCCCAATAATCTGATGCCTTACGTTAACAAAGTTGCTGCCGGAGAACTTAAAGAATTAAGCGTTTTCGGAAATGATTACGAAACTGTTGACGGAACCGGAATAAGAGATTACATCCATGTTACCGATTTGGCAAAAGGACATATTGCGGCTCTTGAAAAACAAAAACCAGGACTTAATATTTATAACCTGGGAACGGGCAAAGGCACATCCGTACTGGAATTAATTCACGCTTTTGAACAAGTAAATAAAATAAAAGTTCCGTTTAAATTTACGGAAAGAAGAGCCGGAGATTTGGCAATTTCTTATGCCGATCCGTCTCTTGCCGAAAAAGAGATGGGCTGGAAAGCCGAAAAAGACATAGCGGACATGTGCCGAGATAACTGGAACTTTAAACTTAAAAATAAGCAATAATTAAGTAAGGAAAAACATATCATCTCAAACTTGACAAATTGATAAAAGATAAAAATTGTCAGATAATTATTTAACAGGAGAATTTAATATGAAGATAACTATAGTCGGAACAGGTTATGTAGGATTATCCAATGCCGTGCTTTTAGCTCAGCAAAATGAAGTTAAAGCCCTTGATATTATACAGGAAAAAATAGAAAAAATCAATAATAAAATATCCCCGATAGTTGATGCGGAAATAGAAGATTTTTTGAAGAATAAAAAATTGGATCTTACGGCAACCGCCGATAAAGAATTTGCATATAAAAATGCCGATTTCGTAATAATAGCAACCCCTACCGATTACGATCCGGTAAAAAATTATTTTAACACGGATACGGTTGAAAAAGTAATCAGAGATGTTTTGGAAATTAATCCTCAAACAACCATGATAATTAAATCAACCGTGCCGGTAGGATATACAAAAGAAATCAAAGAAAGATATAAAATTGACAATATTATTTTTTCGCCTGAATTTTTGCGCGAAGGAAAAGCTCTTTACGATAATCTTTATCCTTCAAGAATTATTGTAGGAGAAAAATCAGAAAAAGCCGAGAAATTTGCAGAACTTCTTAAAGAAGGAGCCGAGAAAAAAAATATTCCGACTCTGTTTATCGATTCAACCGAAGCAGAAGCCGTTAAATTATTTTCAAATACATATTTGGCAATGAGAGTCGCATATTTTAACGAATTGGATACTTATGCAGAAATCAGAGGACTTGACTCAAAACAAATCATAGAAGGAGTCGGTCTTGACCCGCGCATAGGAAGTCATTACAACAATCCTTCATTCGGTTACGGCGGATATTGTCTTCCCAAAGACACAAAACAACTAAGAGCCAATTACGATAACGTTCCCAATAACCTGATCGCCGCCATAGTCGATGCCAATCGTACCAGAAAAGATCATGTTGCGGAAATGATATTAAGAAAAAAACCGGAAGTTGTCGGAATATACCGTTTAACCATGAAAACCGATTCAGATAATTTCAGAGCATCTTCCATTCAAGGAGTGATGAAAAGAATCAAAGCAAAAGGGATTAAGGTTATTGTACATGAACCGGTACTTAAAGAGAAAGAATTTTTCCATTCGAAAGTAGTAAACGATTTGAATAAATTTAAAGAAATGTCTGACGTAATAGTTGCAAACAGATTATGCGAAAATCTGATAGACGTAAAAGAAAAAGTATATACGCGAGATCTTTTTACTCGCGACTAAAATTATCGGGTAAGTTTTTAATCCTGCCCTTTTCTGTAAAACTATAAATATGCGGAGTTATTATGAAAAAAATTAAATTCGGACTTATCGGATGCGGACGTATATCAAAAAAACATTTTGAATCCGTTGCTTTGATTGAAACTTCCGAAATAAAGGCTTGCGCCGATATTATTGAAGAAAGAGCAAAACAGGCGGCAGAAACCTATAAAATACCGAATTATTATACAAATTATATCGAAATGTTGGATAAAGAAGAATTGGATGCGGCAATAATATGTACTCCGAGCGGAATACACCCTGAAATGGGAATTAAAGCAGCGTCCAAAGGCATTCACGTTATTACAGAAAAACCCATGGGAATTCGTCTTAATGATGTTGATAATCTGATTAAAACATGCGATAATAATAAAGTTAAGCTTTTTGTGGTAAAACAAAACCGTCTTAACAGCACTATGCAATTGTTGAAAAGAGCTATTGACAAAGGACGTTTCGGACGTATTTTTCTCGTGCAGTCAAATGTTTTTTGGCAACGTCCTCAAAGTTATTACGATTTGGCAAAATGGAGAGGAACTTGGGAATTTGACGGCGGAGCATTTACAAATCAAGCTTCTCATTACGTGGATGCAATTCACTGGTTGATAGGAGAAGTGGAATCGGTAATGGCAGAAACCGCAACCATGGAAAGACGCATAGAAACGGAAGACACCGGTTCGGCAATATTAAAATTCAGAAACGGCGTTATAGGTTCGTTAAACGTAACCATGCTTACATATCCGAAAAACTTTGAAGGTTCCATTACTGTGCTGGGAGAAAAAGGTACAGTCAAAATAGGCGGAATTGCCGTAAATAAAATTGAGAAATGGGAATTTTCCGAGTATGACGACGATGATCGTTTGGTTGAAGAGGCAAATTATCAACCGCAAAATGTTTACGGTTTGGGTCATCTCCCTTATTATAAAAACGTGACTGATACTTTGCTGGGTAAAGCGGAAGCAAATACCGACGGACGTTCCGGGCGTAAATCTTTGGAAATTATCCATGCCGTTTACAGATCGGCGAAAACCGGTAAAAAAATAGCTCTGCCTTTGGATTATTGATAATAAAATAACAAATAAAAAAAAGCCCTGAATTTCTTCAGGGCTTTAATCTTTTAATCTTTTTATTGATTCTCTTCCATATTTTTAAACATATTCTTAAATCCTTCCATCATAACATCTGCCGGATTTTCTTTTTCCTTGTAATCGGACGGTACTTTAAATTCAGATTTTGAAATTTTCTTTTCGCTGAAAGAGACAGCGACATTTTCCGAATTCATGAAAGGATGCTTTATCTCAGTTTTAAAAGGAATGTTTTTCCATAACCATATTTTAATTTTTGCTCCATCGGAAGAATCTTCATAGATATTGCATTTTTTACCGGCTATTGTTTCAGTTCCGACAGGTTCACCAAGCGATTCTTCATCAAAAGCAGAAATGTCCGTCTCGCCGTCTTCATCTTCATTCGGATCAGATTTAATATAAGTTTTTTGTTCATCGTCTAAGGTATAAATAAATTCCGGAGTTTGAATAATTTTTAAATTGCCGTTACCTCCTTTGAAAGAAGTAACGGATAAAGAGTAAGCTCCCCAATCCGTAAATTTAAGAATTGTTTCTCCTTCTCCCAGCATTGAGGAATTCACTTTATAGACAATTTCGCCGTGTTCAACTTCATATTTATTTTCAGCAGCGAAACAATAAGATGATAAAACAAATATGAGTAAAAAAACATGAAAATATTTCATTTTCGTCTCCTTAATATTTTTTTGCAACAAAAAAAATAATGAAATTAAAGTCAACTTATTATTAAAGGAAATAAGAATAATTTTACGGCGAAATAACAGTATCAGATCTTTTTTCTTCCAGAATTTTTTTTATCTGATGAAGGATTTCATGAGCGGTTTCAAATTTTGAGCCTTTAAATTCTTTTTTATCTTTTCCGATAATAACAACAGAGGTTTCCGACGAACCGGTAACGTTAATATTGTTGCCGATTATCAAGTCCAAATTTTTCTTTTTAAGTTTTGCTTCCGCATTTTCAACGATATTTTCTGATTCGGCGGCAAATCCTGCCAAAACCGTATTTTCCTTTTTTGTTTTACCGAGCTCAAGCAAAATATCATTGGTTCGGACCAATTCCAACGAGAAATTTTCATTCTTTTTTATTTTTTCCGAGGCAGGATTTTCTATAGTGTAATCGGCAACCGCCGCCGCTTTTAGGATTATGTCAAAATCATCTTTTACCGCTAAAACATAATCACTCATTTCTTTTGCAGATAAAGTTTTTACGGAGTTCAGATATTCAGGAATTTTAACATCGGTTGAGGCATAAACCAATGTTACGTCGGCTCCTCTGAAAAATGCGGCCCGAGCAATCGCCAATCCGGTTTTTCCGGAAGACAGATTTCCGATAAAACGCATGGGATCTATTTTTTCCCTGCAACCTCCTGTTGTTATCAAAATTTTTAAACCGTCCAGTCTTTGTCCTTTTTCCAAAAATACGGATTCGGCAAAATAGACGATTTCATCTGCGGCAGGCAATCTTCCCTTACCGGAGTAACCGCATGCCAACATGCCCGATTCAGGTTCCATAATGCGAAACCCGTTTTCTTTCAATGAATTAATGTTTCCTTGCGTAATTTTATTTTCAAACATATTTATATTCATTGCGGGGCAAATCAAAACAGGAGAAGTCGCCGCCAAAACAGTTGAAGTAAGCAAATCATCGGCAATACCCGCATTTATTTTAGCAATAGAATTAGCAGTTGCCGGAGCAATAAGAATCAAATCCGCCCAATCCGCCAAAGTAATGTGAGCAATTGGAACTTCAAGCTGAAATTCCTTGGTAAAAACTTTTTCTCGCGTAATAGCGGCAAAGGTTAAGGGAGTTATGAATTTTTGAGCATTTTCGGTCATTATGACCTTTACTTTTGCCCCCGCTTTGGTTAATTTACCGGCAAGTTCTATTGCTTTATAAGAAGCGATTCCTCCTGTTACACCCAGTACTATCTTTTTATTTTTTAAAGACATAACAAATATTTCCTTTTTTTCTTTTTATTTTTAAGAATATTTTTCGATGTATTTTATTGATTCCTCAAAATATTCAGGTTCATTTTCCAGAGTAATGCTTAAATTTAAATCCTCTAATTTTTTTATTAAAATATGATAAGGCAGCGATCCGCATCCGAGAGGCAGATGCTCGTCTTCTTCTCCGAAATTATCGCTTACGTGAATATGTCCTATTTTTTCCCCGAGTTCGGATAACCAAAAATCCGGATTTTTATGATTTGAAAAACAAAAAACATGAGCCGTATCCAAACATATTTTTAAATTATCGGCATCAAATCTTTCAAAGATTTTTTTAAACAAAGATGTGTCTTTTTCATAAGTATTTTCTAAGAACAAAGTATAATTATTTTCTTGGGCTGTTTTTAAAATTTCTTCCAGAGAGAAAGAAAACCTGTCAAACCATTTAAGCATTGATTTTCGGGGCAAAAGAGGATTTAACGTTGTGTGAAAAACTCCCGAGAAACAATCGTATTCCAAACTTGCCCAAACAGCAGATTTAACTATATCTTTAGATATATCCATTAAATATGAATCTTTACATCCCAAGTCCAAACCGAAAAAAGGGAGATGAGTAATTTTTTTAACCGGTAATTCCGCAATTTCGGAAAATAATCTGTTGCCTTTTTTATAAGGATAAAAATACTGACTTTTTGTTAAGCAAATTTCAAGATTTATATTATTTTGCTTTATATATTTTTGGTGACGCTTGAAATTATCAAGCTCAATTTTTCCGTAGATATTATTTTTTTTTATCATTCCTGCTCCGGGAAAATAAAAAAAATTAAAGGATTAACTGCGTCAATAATTTTTTGGGAGAGTTTATGCCTAAATTTGAAAAACCGGATCTTACCGCAAAAAGAGGTATTCCCGCCAGCTTAAAACTTATTCTGCTCATAGCGGTTATCATGGGATTTTCGATCCGTTCCTGCTGGTATAAAAAACAAGCGATAATTCTGAATATTCACGATATCATGATAGAAGAACAAACAAGGGTAACAGCTGATGTAGTTTTTTATATTGAAAATAAAAGCAAACACACATTGGAACGCGATCTTATTATTGAAGTTTACGGCGAAGATAACGAAGTCGTCGCCAATAAAATTTCAAGAGTAACCGTTAAAGGAAATTCAAACAAAAGATACAGGAAATTTTTACACAAATTTGACCGAGCTTTAAGGGAAGACGAAAAAATATCAAAAGCAACGGTTGAAATATATCGCCCATCTGTGTTAAAAAAATAACATATTACTATTTATTAAGCGTGGTAAAATATGACGGAAACTCACAAACCTAAGTGGACTCCCGAAAATGCAGGAAATGAATTTGCCTGTCGAGTAATGAAAGGCGTTGACGGCGGACATGACGGTATGGATGAAAAAAAAATAGAAACAAAAAAATTCAGAAAACGCAAACATCTTTCTATCGATGAATTGGCTGAGGGAATACTGAAAAGAGATAAAGTTATTTTAGCTCAAGCAATTACTCTTATAGAAAGCAATGCTTTTAAACATCAGGAAAAAGCTCAGGAACTTCTTAAAAAAATAATGCCGTATGCAGGAAAATCAATAAGAATCGGCATTACCGGCGTACCGGGAGCAGGAAAAAGCACCTTTATAGAAGCTTTCGGAAATTTGCTTATAGATTTAGGACATAAAGTTGCCGTATTGGCGGTTGATCCCTCAAGCAGCGTTACAAAAGGCAGTATTTTGGGCGACAAAACCAGAATGGAAACCTTGGCTCGCAACGATAATTGCTTTATACGCCCTTCTCCGTCCAGCGGTACATTAGGCGGAGTTCACAGAAAAACCAGAGAAAGCATGCTTGCCTGCGAAGCCTCGGGATTTGACGTAATCTTGGTGGAAACAGTAGGAGTGGGACAAAGCGAAGTAACAGTCAGAAGCATGGTTGATTTTTTTCTTCTTCTTAAAATATCAGGCGCGGGAGATGAATTGCAGGGGATAAAAAAAGGCGTTATAGAACTTGCCGACTCAATTTTAATCAACAAAGCTGACGGAGCAAATAAAATTTATGCCGAGACAGCCAGGGAAGAATTCGACAGGGCATTGCATTATCTTAAACCTGCCACCTGCGGCTGGACTCCTCACGCTTATACCTGCTCGGCGTTGCATAAAACAGGATTAAAAGAAATTTGGGAAGTTATTAAAAAATTTATCGCCATGACCAAAGAAAACAAAACTTTTGAGTTGCGTCGCCGGGAGCAGGTAATGGAATGGGTTGATTCCATGGTAAAAGATTATCTCTACTCGGGTTTTTACAATAATCCGGAAATCATAAAACATTTCCCGCTGATAAAAAAACACGTTGAAGACGGCATTGTTCCCCCGACTAAAGCAGTTCGTACTTTAATTGACATTTATAACAGGAAACAATAATTTTCATCAAGTTTTTATTATAAGGATTAATAATATTCATAACAAAAAAACTTAAGGAGAAAAATAAAATGGAGATAAAAAGATTTGAAGGAACCGGAAGAATGAGCAGAGCGGTTGAACATAACAACACAATTTATCTCTGCGGACAAACCTGCGGTGATGCAGATGCGGGCATCAAAGAGCAAACAAAAGTTGTTTTGCAAAAAATCGAAGATTTGCTGAACAAATACGGATCAGACAAAAGACATATTTTATCGGTAACGATTTATCTCAGAGACATGAAAGATTTTGCAAGCATGAATGAAGTTTGGGATGCCTGGGCGGAAAACGGTTTTGAACCGGCAAGAGCCTGTGTTGAAGCTCGCATGGCAAGAGAAACTATTTTGGTGGAAATGTCCGTTACGGCAGCTAAAATTCAATAATCTTTTTTGAGGGAGTTTTGCTCCCTCTCATTTATCTTATTGTGATCAGTTTTAATTGCGACTTAAAAAAGTTTAAAATAAAGGAATAAAATTATGGAGTCAATTAGGATAATATCAAAATTTACAATACTCTTATTAATTATTTTTTTAGTCGGATCTTTTGAACTTATTGCCGAAGAAACAAATTCCGCTGACAAAAAACTTGATAAAATTTTAGAAAATCAAAAAGAACTTAAAGAAACCGCATATTCTCTGAGACAAGAATATAAAAATAAACCTTTAGAGGGGAAAAAATACGGAATAGAAATAAATCCTTTCCTGTTGATTGCTTTTAATCAGCTTAAAACTCTTTCCGGAAGTTTTTCAATATTTAAGCCTGAAAAAAATACGGAAATATCTTTTCCTTTTATGTATTCTGATAATAAATTTATCACTTATTCAACTGATTTTGATAACAATAAATCAACATTAAAAATAATAACCGCAAGTTCTCACTGGAGAAAATTTTTAGGAAATACCTGTAACGGTTTTTATATAAGCGCTTCTGCAAGACTGGAAAATATTAACTATGATATTTACCGTTACTCTTACGGATATCGCATTAAACTTAAAAATATTAAAGGCAACAGGACTTTGCTCGGGATAGGATTCGGAATAGGGTACAGAGTTTTTTCTTATAAAGGATTTTATTGGGGAACGGGACTTACCTTGGGAAAATATTTAGCGGGTAATTTTAAAATTAAAGACAAAGGCGATGAAGTTTTAAAAAATCATGAAATTTACTTCAACTTCGAGCTATTAAAATTCGGCTGGGCTTTTTAATCATATAAATAAAATAATAAACAATGCGAAATCGGATTACGCTGTTCTTGTCATCTTATGAAACAGTTCTCTCTGTTTGATATTTTCTCTCTCTGCTTTGCAAAAAATATATTACCGTTTTATATTTCCGATTTTATGACAGAAATCAAACCGGCGGCAGCAAAAATTATATTGGGAAGCCAAGCTGCCAGCCAAGGCGATAAAGCTCCGCTGAATCCCAAGCTTTGACTCACGCGCAAAGAGGATAAAAACAGAAAACAAATTATCAAACCGAACAAGAAAATAATACCTCTTCCCTTACTTCTCGTCGAAGCCGAAGCAAGCGGAACGCAAAAGAGCAAAATAATAAAATTTGCAAAAGGAAATGATAATTTAAAATGCAGTTGCGTTCGTTCTCTTCCGGCGCTTTCTCCTGTTTTTTCCAATCTTTTTATGTAATCGCGCAATTCTATGTAATTCATTTCTTCCGGAGATCTCGAAGATTTTACGAAGTCTTCCGGTTTAACGTCCAAATCCTTAAATATTCTTTTCTCGAAAACTTGTGTTTTAGGAAGATTGCTTTCGTCGAACGTAATAATTTGTCCGTTGATAAATTCCCAGTTCCAATCATTCCAAATTGCTTTTTCAGCATTGATTTTACGTTCAGGTTTACCCGTATCCTGATTAAAATCGGTAATATCGACTGTTTTTAAAGTGTTTCTGTAGCCGTCAAAAAAACCGATAAAATACAATGTTCCGTTATTTCCCCTGTAATGTATTCGGTTACGCATTTTTATATCTTCAAGTTGTTGTTTTTTTATTTTTACGGTCTTCAAATAGTCTCTGTAGGCTTCGGCTTCCGGTAAAACAAACTCTCCGAAAAGTCCGATAAAAATACTGAAAATAAATCCTATAACAAAAAGAGGCATTACCATTCTTGCTATGCTTATCCCGGAAGCCCGTATTGCTATGGATTCATTGTAGCGAGACAGAGTATTCATTAAAAAAAGTCCTGCCAGAAGCACGGCAACGGGAGATGTCAGAACTATCAAATAAGGTATTCTCAACAAAAAAAATTGAACAGCCTGATTAAAATTCGCCCCGTATCTGATCAATCTCGGAGCTTGATCAACCAAATCAATTACCAAAATCACAATAGAAAAGGACAAAACAATCATCATAAAAGTTCTTAAATATTCTCTTGCTATATATCTGTCAAGAAGTCGCATTTTTCCTCTGAAAATTTTATTTTTTTATTTTTTTCGGAAATAACTTTTGCCGCTCTTAATCCTGATTTACCGTCAACTTTGAAAAATATCATTTCTCTTGCTTTTCGGCGTTCCGGAGATTTTTCAGCGAAATTTTCCGATTTTTTATTTTACCTTACCGAAAAAACGCCGTGAAATGTCAATCTGTATCTGTATTGATCGTTAATAATCAAATAAATGAACTTTGATTTTGAAAACATGACTTATTTTTTTATTGCGCTGACAGCATTATTGCCCGGACTTACAATTAAACCGTTGACGCAATCTTTGAGTCAATTTTTGTGGCAATGAATTTATAAACATCAAAGAAGATTCGGTATTATTTGAACGAATTTATCGGTATGCGAGAGCAATTTATTTTTTTGATAATGATTGCAATACAAATTTTTACTGCGGTATTTTCTCTATTTTATTAATTTCGGGAATGTCCTGTCTGCCGGTGTTTTGATGTTAAAAGAAACATATTCAGGAGAATTGATGCTTAAAATAAAAAACATTGCCATAATAGCCCACGTTGACCACGGAAAAACAACTTTGATTGACGGAGCTTTAAGGCAAATGGGCGTGTTCAGAGAAAACGAACAGGTTGACGAACGAGTAATGGATTCAAACGACCTCGAACGCGAACGAGGAATTACGATTTTCTCAAAGAATGCTTCATTATATTATAAAGATTATAAAATTAATATTGTAGATACTCCCGGTCATGCCGATTTCGGAGGCGAAGTTCAACGCATAATGAAAATGGTTGACTCGGTTCTTTTATTGGTTGATGCCTTTGAAGGTCCCATGCCTCAGACCAAATACGTTTTAAAAAAATCTTTGGAACTGGGATTAAAACCGATTGTCGTAATCAATAAAATAGATCGCCCGAATTGCCGTCCTTCCGAAGTTTTGGACATGGTATTCGACTTATTCTGCGATTTAAACGCCAATGACGAACAATTGGATTTCCCGGTTGTTTACGCCTCGGGAAGAGACGGTTGGGCAATTAAAGAACTCGGACAAAAATCAGATAATTTGATACCGCTGATGGACACGATTCTGGAAAATGTTCCGGATACCGAAGGCGACAGAGAAAAACCTTTGCAAATGCTTATTTCAGCTATAGAATACAATAATTATCTCGGAAAAATCGGTACAGGGAAAATAAACAACGGCTCGGTTACTCAAGGTCAGGAAGTTTTGCTGATGAAGAGAGACGGAGAACGTTTATTATACAGAATTTCCAAAATCTTCATTTATGACGGATTGAAAAAGAAAGAAGTAAAAGAGGCTTTTGCAGGAGATATTGTATCTTTGGCAGGAATGGAAAGAGTCGATGTCGGCGAAACAGTATGTCATAAAGAATTTCCTGATCCTTTGCCTCTTATTGAAATTGACGCTCCGACCTTAACGATTAATTTCCATGTAAATGATTCGCCTTTTGCCGGAACTGAAGGTAAATACGTAACTTCAGGGAAAATCAGGGAAAGACTGGAAAAAGAATTGCAAACCAACGTTAGTTTGGCAGTTGAAGACGGTGATTCGCCCGACAATTTCGTCGTAAAAGGAAGAGGAGAATTGCAACTTTCGATCTTGATAGAAAATATGAGAAGAGAAGGTTATGAATTTCAGGTCTCCAAACCTAAGGTTATTTACAGAGAACTGGACGGCAAAAAAACAGAACCGATTGAACTTGTAACAGTTGACGTTGCAGACGAATTTTCAGGATCGGTTATAGAAATGCTCTCTCTCAGAAAAGGCGAAATGACAAATATGATTAACGGACAAGACGGTTATACCAGATTGGAATTTAAGGTTCCCGCCAGAGGATTGATCGGATTCCGCAACGAATTTATGACCGCCACAAGAGGAACCGGTATCATAAATCACAGCTTTTACGAATACGAATACTATAAAGGCGATATCAACAAGAAAAAACGCGGAGCTTTGATTGCCATGGAAGGAGGAACAGCCACGGGATATTCTCTCTACAGTTTCGCAGCCAGAGGAATTATGTTTATAGAACCGGGAACGGAAGTGTACGAAGGCATGATTATCGGTGAACATACCAGAGACAAAGACTTGGTTTTAAATATTACCAAAGGTAAAAAACTTACCAACGTCAGAGCATCCAGTTCCGATGATAACATAAAACTTACGCCGCCGAAAATATTCTCTCTGGAACAAGCTTTGGAGTATATCGAAGATGATGAATTATTGGAAGTTACTCCTCAAAGCATGCGAATGCGAAAGAAAATTTTGAAAGAAATAGAAAGAAGAAGAGCATAGCATGTTTAAGCCGGATTTATTCCGGCTTTTTTTATTGTTTGCGACAGACAAAAAAACAAGACCGGTTATTAAATACCTGATAATCAGACAATCGGTTAAAATATCAGACAGTTTTTCGGAAGCTTTTGATATTGCCGATAAATATTCAATATAAATCGGATATTTGCAATGAAAAAAATAACAATGTCGTCTAATATTTAATTCTCTTGAACTAACCTAATAATAATTTGTTACATCATAATTTAACGGTTTATTAAGTATAGCAATCTCGAAATTTTATTCATACTGAGATACTGCAATTTAAACATGGTTCTCATATATGGAAAACATACCGGGAAATTTACGCCTTGACATGAAAGAAGCATTTAATTTTCTCAATTTGATTTATAAAAAAATCCTTTAAATTCGATCTGTGAGTCGGAAAGGAGTTATTATGAAAGCAGCACCTACATAACCATTCATTACTAAGGCAAATTGACTTTAAAAATTAATGTATTACAATTCGGAGGAAAATAATGCAAAGCAAATTTAATTTTGCAGGTAGAAACCTGTTTGACCTTGATACATATTCAGCGGAAGAAATATATTCAATTTTGGAAACAGCCAAAGTAATGAAAGAAATAAACTTACGCGATTACAAAAAATTACCTGCTCTCAAAGGTAAAACCGTATGCACATTGTTTTTTGAAAACAGTACCAGAACAAGAATGTCTTTTGAGCTTGCCGCAAAACGTTTGAGCGCGGATGTCGTAAGTTTTTCGGCATCAACTTCGGCATTGGCAAAAGGCGAAAGTTTACAGGATACGGTTTATACCTTAAACGCAATGGGTATAGACCTTTATATCATAAGACACAGCTATCCGGGAAGCCCTCAGCTCGTAAATAAATTTTCGGGAAAACCTGTTTTAAATGCGGGAGACGGTCGTCATGCTCACCCTACTCAAGCTCTTCTTGATATTTTCTCGATTTGGGAAAAAAGAGGTAAGCTCGACGGTATGAAAATTACCATAGTCGGTGATATTGCTCACAGCCGGGTTGTACGTTCAAATCTTATCGGAATGAGAAAGCTCGGAGCGGAAGTAACCGTTTGCGGACCTCGAACTTTAATGCCGGGACATCTTCCCGAACTTTACAATTGCAAAGTTGAATATGATTTAAAAACAGCTCTGAAAGATGCCGACGTAATAATGGGATTGAGAATGCAACTGGAAAGACAGCAGGAAGGTCTCTTCCCAAGTTTAGACGAATATACAAAACATTACGTTCTTTCAAAAGAAACAATTAAATGGGCAAAAGAAGATGCCATGATTATGCACCCGGGACCGATGAATCGAGGAATAGAAATTCTTCCCGAAATTGCCGACAGTCATCAATCTGTAATAATAGAACAGGTTGCCAACGGCGTTGCAACGCGTATGGCTATTCTTTACAATATTCTCGGAAGTAAACAATAAGGGGGCGGACATGACAATTTTATTAAAAAACGGAACCGTATTTCAAAACGATAAATTCGTCAAAAAAGATATATTGATTTGTGATTCAAAAATAAAAGAAACCGGAGAAAATTTAGATGCAGAAGCAGATAAAGTCATTGATTTGACGGGAAAACACGTCTTCCCCGGTTTTGTCGATCTTCATGCTCATCTTCGAGATCCCGGACAAACCCACAAAGAAGACATCGTTTCGGGAACCAAAGCGGCGGCAAAAGGCGGATTTACAACAATTTGCTGTATGCCGAACACCGAGCCGATTATAGACAACATAGCCACGGTTGAATACGTCAAGCGCAAAGCTGCCGATTTAGGATTTTGCAAAGTAAAAATTATCGGAGCCATGACCAAAAAATCCGCCGGAAAAGAAATTGCAGAAATTTCTTACATGAAAGACGGCGGAATAGTTGCCGTGAGCGATGACGGAGGCTGCGTTCAGGAATCGAAATTAATGCTTAATGCCATGAAATACACTTCAAGTTTCGATTTGCCGGTAATCATACATGCCGAAGATTATTCATTGGCGGGCAAAGGTCAAATTAACTCCGGACGGATGTCAACCAAACTCGGACTGGGCGGAATTCCGGCATTAGCTGAAGAGATAATCATTTCCAGAGATATAATGTTGGCAAAATCGTCAAAATGCCATCTTCATGTTGCCCATATTTCGACCAAAGGAGCAATCGAATTAGTAAGAAAAGCCAAAGCCGAAGGAATAAAAGTTACTGCCGAAGTAACGCCTCATCACCTGCTTCTCAATGAAGAAGCGTGCGAAAATTTTGATACAAACTGCAAAGTAAAACCGCCTTTGAGAGACGAAAGCGACCGCCTTGCCTGTATCGAAGCTTTAAAAGACGGAACTATAGATTTTATTGCCACCGACCACGCTCCTCACGCCGATTACGAAAAGACCAGAGAATTTAATTTGGCTCCGTTCGGAATCAATGTATTCGAAACAGCTTTCTCTTCTTTATATACGCATTTGGTTAAACAGGGCGTACTGACTTTGGAAGAACTGGTCAAAGCGCTGGCTCAGTCTCCGGCTGAATTTCTTAAATTAAACACCGGTAAAATCGAAGCCGGATTTGATGCCGATTTGGCAATTGCAGACTTAGAATCAACTTATATGCTCAATCCCGAAGAAATGTTCTCAAAATCCAAAAATACTCCTTTTCTCCATCAAAAATTTACGGGAGAAATAGTTATGACTTTTTGCGACGGAAAAATCAGGTGGGAAAAATAAATGTTAAAAATCTGTCCCGTTACAAAAATCGAGAAATTAAATCCCGAATATTATCTGCTGAGTTTTCAAGATAAAGAAATGGCGGAATTGTCTTTACCGGGTCAATTTTACGAGATAAAAATTCCCGGAGATGCCGAATCCATGTTGAGAATCCCGATCAGCGTTTACGATATCCGCGAAGATGAAATAGTTTTAATGATAAAAGTCGTCGGAAAAGGAACAGCGGGTTTTATGAATCTCAAACCGGGCGATGATCTTGACGTAATCGGACCTTTGGGAAATTCGTTTACCGTTCCGGAAAATAAAAATGTTCTTCTTGTCTCGGGAGGAATCGGCTATGCTCCTCTTTTTCTGCTTAATAAAATATTGCTTCAAAAAAATAATAAAGTTACCCGATTGCACGGCGGCAGAGGAGCTGATGACGTTTTTGAAGCGGAATACATATTTACCGATGACGGAAGCATAGGCGAAAAAGGATTTGTTACCATAGGATTGGCTAAGCTTTTGAAAGAAAACAAATACGATATTGCTTACACCTGCGGTCCCGATATCATGATGAAAAATTGTTTTGAGATAACTCGAAAAGCGAATTTGAAACTGGAAGTATCTTTGGAAGAATACATGGCTTGCGGAATAGGCGTATGCTACGGTTGCGCAGTCGGAATCAAAGATAATTCCAAACAGGGATTTTCTTACAAAAGAGTTTGCAAAGACGGTCCCGTTTTTGATGCCTCTGAGGTGGTATGGAATGAATAGACTGGCAACATCTCTCGGAAAATTGAAATTAAAAAATCCTGTTACGGTTGCTTCGGGAACTTTCGGAATAGAAGCCGGAGAATATTACGACTTAAATAAATTAGGAGCAATCGTTACCAAAACGATTACCAAAGAGCCGAAAGCCGGAAACAAACCGCCGAGAATCTTTGAGACAACAAGCGGAATGCTTAATTCCATCGGCTTGCAAAATCCCGGAATTGACGGATTTATAAAAAATACCTTGCCTTTGTACAAAGACTGCTCGTCTCCTATGCTTGTCAGCTTTTCCGGTTCAACGATAAACGAGTTTTGCGAAATAATGTCTCTTCTTGACGAGCAGGAACAAATTGCAGGTTACGAAATAAACGTTTCCTGCCCTAATGTGGAAAACGAAGGAATAGCATTCGGAACGGATCCGAAAACGGTTTTTAATCTCACCCGAGAATTAAAAAAAATAACGGAAAAAGAAGTTTGCGTTAAGCTTACTCCCAACGTAACGGACATAGCCCTGATTGCCAAAGCGGCGGAAGAAGGCGGAGCCGACAGTTTGGCTTTGATAAACACCCTGCTGGGCATGGCAATAGATTACCAAACGGGAAAATCACGCATTAAAAGAGGTGTGGCGGGTTTCAGCGGTCCGGCAATAAAACCGATTGCTCTGCTTAACGTTTGGAAAGTTGCTTCGGCAACAGATATTCCGATTCTTGCCATGGGAGGAATTTGCGATTGGAAAGATGCATTGGAATTTTTCTATGCGGGAGCATCCGCCGTTGCGATAGGAACCCAAAACTTCGTAAATCCGACGGCAACCATAGAAACAATAAACGGGCTGGACAAATATCTTGCGGAAAAAGATAAGACATTAACGGACATCATCGGTAAAGTTAACGGAATAGGATAATTATTGGAGGAATATATGATAGAAAAAAGTTTAATAATGGACAATGAAGCAATTGATCGCACTCTTAAACGAATGGCTCACGAAATTATCGAACAAAATCGAGGATTGGACAACATCTTTCTGGTAGGAATCAGAAGTCGAGGCGTTCCCATGGCGGAAAGATTGGCTTCTTACATGAAAAAAATCGAAAATATCGAAGTTCCCGTAGGAATTTTGGACATTACTTTATACAGAGATGACCTTTCAACCATTTCCCATCAACCGGTTATTAAAGGATCACAAATAGATTTTAAAATAGAAGACGCAAAAATTATTTTGACGGATGACGTACTCTTTACGGGAAGAACGGTCAGAGCGGCAATAGACGCTTTGCTTGATTTCGGTCGTCCGACAAACATTCAGCTTTGCGTTTTGATCGACAGAGGACACCGAGAACTTCCGGTAAAAGCAAATTATGTCGGCAAAAACGTGCCTACTTCAAATGATGAAATAATAAAAGTTTCTTTCAAAGAAACCGACGGCAACGACACAGTCAAAATTATGGTTAAAGCGGATTAGGAGAAAATTTATGACTTTTTGGGATAAATATCTCCACGCAACCGGAAAGAATAAATCTTATGTTTGCGTCGGGTTGGATTCCGATCCTGCTCGTATTCCGGCTCATCTGACAAACTGCGAAAATCCTATTTTTGCCTTCAACAAAGAAATTATAGACGCAACCAAAGACATTGTCGGAGTTTACAAACCTAACTTCGCATTTTATGCGGCAGCCGGTAAAAAAGGCTTGGACGCTCTTGAAAAAACGATGGCTTACATCCCTGAAGATATTCCCGTAATCGTGGATTGTAAAGTCGGAGATATAGGCAATACCATGAAATATTACGGAAAAGCGTTTTTGGAAGAAATGAACGCCGACTCTATTACCGTAAATCCTCTCATGGGACACGATGTATTAAAACCGTTAACCGAGTATCCCGACAAAATGAAGTTTATTCTCGTCTTAACCTCAAACCCGACTTCTTCCGATTTTCTGAAACCGAATGATCTTTACAAAAAAATTGCAAAATACGTTGCGGAAAACGATAATAAATCATTCGGGGCAGTTGTGGGAGCCACAAATTCAAGCGAGTTGAAAGAATTGCGAGAATTAATGCCTGAAACCGTAATGCTTGTCCCCGGAATAGGAGCTCAAGGCGGAAGTCTCGAAGAAGTAATGCTTAACGCTTCTGCCGGTAAAGAAGATCCTAAACTTCTGATAAATTCTTCCAGAGGAATAATCTTTGCATCCTCAGGAAAAGATTTTGCCGAAGCAGCGCGTGCCAAAACCTTAGCTCTGCGAGATGAAATAAATTCTTATCTCAAATAAAAAAGCAATTTAAAACAATAAAAAAGACCTTCCGAAAAAGAAGGTCTTTTTTTTAATTAATTAAAAATTATACCAATTCAGCCAATACGGATTTCGCAAACTCTGCCGCATTTTTCAAATCTTCTTCATTCGGTCTGGTTGAAGCGTCTTCCCATCTCTTAATGCGAGCAGGATTCGGAGCATGAGGATGATCCGCCGGTAATTTTTTCATCCATGCAATTAATTGCGGATCAATAGATCCCTGACAGATAAAAGTGCTTACGACTTCGCAGTTTTCGCCTAGAAGTTCAATACCTTTTTGCAAGCTTTCTTTGGCATGATCGGTATGAGCGTAATCTCCCAAAGTAGCAAATACAGCCATCTTTTTATTGTTCAAAGTTTTCATAAATTTCATGGCTTCTTCGTTGGCGGTTCCTTTATCAACCCAATAGCCCATAAAAATAAAATCAAAATCTTCCGGGTCAGGATTTTCGGAAACCGAGTAAATCTCAAAATCTTCGTTCAAAGCATTTTTAATCGTTTCAGCCACTTTTTTTGTGTTTCCCGTTTTACTTGAATATATAACGGCACCTTTCATTTTTTCTCCTTTCGGGGGAAATTTTTTATTTACGCATAAAGCTCTTCCCCGTTTTTATTATTAAATTCTCAATTGAAAATCACAATAAAGATTTATAAACTCCAAATCGTGAGTAATGACAACTATTATTTTACCTCGATCCGCTTCTTCTTTAAGAATTTGACCGATTATTTTCATATTTCTTCCGTCTAAACCGCTTGTGGGTTCATCCAAAATAATTATTTCGGGATCTTTGGCAACGGCAGCGGCAATAACCAATCTTTGTTTTTGACCGCCGGATAAAGAATGAGGATGTCTTGTCGCAAAAGATTCCAATCTCATTTTCTTCAATAACTCTATTTTACCGTCAACTTCTTCAATTACCTTTTCGGCATAAAGCTGATGATCCATATTTTGCAAAACCAAACCTGATTTTTTCAACAGCTCTTTCGGTTTATAAATTTTACCGTTTAATTCAAAAGTTCCCGATTTCGGTTTCAACAAACCGGTTATAAGTCTGGAAAGCGTAGTTTTGCCGGCGCCGTTTGCCCCGGATAAAGAAGAAATTTTTCCTTTAGGAAAAATCATGCCGAAGTTTTCAAAAATTGCCGGCTTCTTTCCGTAGGCAAAATTCAATCCGGTAACCTTCAAACCTTCCTTTGCCGTATTTTTATCATATTTTCTTGCAAAATCCAAACGAGTTAAACGCAATCCGTATTTTTCGTTAAAATTATTTTTCGTAATATCTTCATGCGAAACGGCATGTTTAATCTCACCGTCTTTCATGATTAAGACCTTATCGGCAATTCCTTCCAGCCAATAGAGACGATGATCAACTATCATAACGGCAAAGCCGTCTTTCTTTAATTGTTCTATTTGTCTTGCCAACATCTCGGTTGCTTCGGGAGAAAGATTTGCCGTCGGTTCATCCAAAATTAAACACTTAGGTTCCAAAGATAAAACGGAAGCCAAGGCGACTTTTTGTTTTTCCCCTTCGGAAAGAGTGAAAACGGAAGAATCGAGAATATCGGTAAGTTCAAATTTATCGGCATAAGCCGCAACGGTATCTTGAATATCCTTAACGGATTTTTGTTTTACCTCGTGGGCAAAAGCCATCTCGCTGTAAACGTCGGTACAAAAAAACTGCTGTTCCGGATCCTGAAAAAGCGTTCCCGCTCTGTTGCTGATGTCGGTTAAACTTACCGCCGAGTTATAAATTCCCAGATTACTGACTTTTCCCGTTAAAGTTCCGTTCAGATAATGCGGAATCAAACCGTTTGCTATTTTTGCCAAAGTGGATTTTCCGCAACCGCTCTCCCCCGTTATCAAATAAACTTCGCCCGGTTTAACCTTAAAATTTATATTTTTAACGGCAAATTTTCCGGAAAAAGGATATTTGTATGAAATATTTTCAAAAGAAATCATATCGCCTCTCCGTTAAAATAAAATGCCGCCGCAATAAATATCACCGCCAGAAAGAGAACCGCAAAATCGGCAAATTTCCAGCTTTCCGGAGCGGAATTGGTAATATTTTTACTTCCTTCTATTCCTTTAAGCTCGGCTGCCGCAGAAAGTTCTTCCGCCGCTCGCAAAGTTCTTATAACAGACGGTATAAGCAATAAACGCAAATATAAACGAGGTTTGCTGAACATAATTAACACAGGCGGTTTACCCGTTTTTATTTTCATGTTTTCCGCAATTTGTTTTATTTCATTCAAGAAAGACGGAACAAAACGAAAGACGACAATTATCGGCAGAAATAAAAATCTGGGTAAACGCAAGGTTTTCAAAACATTGGTCAATTTTCTTATTCCGCTGGAAAGAGTCAGGGCAAACATGAGATTCATCATCAAAGAGGTTCTTAAAAAAGGAACAACCATGGAGATTTTTTTATCTCCCGAACCGGGATGTTTCATCATGGGCATTTTTGGTTTTCCGGAGTCGTTTTTTTCGCTTCCCGACATTCCGCGCATCATCTTATTTTTTTCGTGTCCCTCCATTTTACCGATTCCCGAATCCATCATTTCCGTTTTTCGGGCAGTTATTTTTTTCATTGCGGAGGTCAAAAAAGTCGTAAATAAAGACGAAATTCCGAACATCAGCAAAATCATAATATACATAATAATCATGAGTTTATATTTTTTCAAAGGAAGCAAATAAACAACGCTTGCTCCGAAAACAATCCATAAAGCTGCCGGAGTTTCCAGAAAAACAACGATTACGGAAAACAACAGGGAAAGAATAATCTTGGTTTTTGTATTCAATCCCGTTAAGAAATTGGTGTCTTTTACATTAAAATTCATAATAATCTCAACTTCTGATTAACCCGGCATGACGCAATTCTTTGGAGAAAGCCTTGCCGACAAAAAGTCCGATAAGGCAACCCAGATAACCGACACCGACGGCAACGGCTGCAAAGATAAACATCATTTTATTTTCCCTGACCATCCAAAATCCTATGTTGAGAGAAACCAGTCGATTGAAAAAATCAAAAAAAGCCACTCCCGCCAAAACGGCAAAATCAGATTTGAAGCCTCCCAAATGCTTGATAATCAGATCACATATAATGCCGCCGATCAGAAGTCCGGGCATAGTCATCAAACCGCTTCCCATGGTCAGTATGGTTATCCCGCTTGAGATAAGAACATACAAGGTCAGAGTTCCGAATTTTCTGACGCTGAATATCAGAATAATCAAAAGCGCCGTTTGCACAATATTTTTTAAAATCATGGAAACAGGATTCATTCCTCCCCCGGTAATGGAGATAAGAAAGGAGACGATTCTTATCATTGCCGTAAAAGTTCCGATAACGACAAGTTCCCTGGTATTCCAATAATATTTTTTATTTTCCATTCTTTTTCCAATTAAAATATTCAACCATGTTTTGCTGAATATTTACGTTATGATATTCGGAAGCCGGAGTCAATTTCATGGTTTGTCCGTCAAAAGTAATCATGCCGCTTTCTTCCCATTGTTCCAACAGCGGTTTATACATTTCGATCAAGTCAGGCTGATTAAATTTCTTGGCAGCCATTTTGAAATCAATTTGTAAAAATTCTTCCAGCGAACCGATAAAATGTCCGTTAATTCCGATGTCGTTTTTTATTTCAACCGCAAATTTAATCGGCTTTCGTCCTTCATCCAAATATTGGTAATATTTTTCGACTTCCATTCTCTGCATCAGTTTATGATTGCCGACTCGTCCTCCGGCTCCGCAACCGACCGGCAAAACGGTTTGATCGTATTTGGGGATAAAGTTGTAAATGCTCCGATCTCGATTGGAAAAAGCCCAGTGTCTCAATCCCAAACGTTTGGCGTTGGCTCGATTAAAAAAATCTTTGGTGAAAAGGAATAAATCGGCTTGTTCTCTCATAGTTGCCGGTTCTTCCAACTTACCCTGTTTGACCAAATCTTTTATGGGAGACCCGGGTAAATATTTAAGGTTGTAAACACTTACGGAATCAACACCTTCCAATTCGTAAGCCATAGTCATGTCTTCCAGCCATTTTTCTTGCGACTGTCCGGGCAAACCGTAGATAAGATCAATCGAAACGGTAACATCGTATTTACTCGTAATATCTTCAAGGCGTTTTACCAAATCTTCTTTCTTTTCTATGCGCCCCATTTTTTGTCTGATTTCCGTATCAAACGACTGTACTCCGAAAGAGAAACGATTTACGCCGTTTTTAAGACATGCTTCGATTTTACCGTCTCCGAATCCGTAATTTCGACCTTCAATGGTATATTCGACATCATTGGCAAGAGGAAATCTCGTATTGATGGTTTTCAGAATCAAATCAAATTCGTCCACAGAAAGATCAGTGGGCGTTCCGCCTCCGAAATAAACGGCGTTAAAAGGTTTGGATTGAGCAAATTTACTTTCCGCCGTCATTTCCAGTTCTTTAATTAAATATTTTACGTATTTGCTGATGTCTTCTTCTTTCGAGCGTCCCTGATAAAAAGAACAGAATTTGCATCTTGCGAGACAGAAAGGAATATGCACATACAATGCTCTTCTTTCCGAAGTATCGGGCAAACATGATATTTTTTCCCAAAGTCCTTTTGTATTCAAAACCATTTTCCCGGAAATTCCGGCATGAACGTCAACTTTATTTTTAAATCCTGCATAAATGGGTTTATCGCCGGTATTGGCATAAAAATCTTTCATTTTCTTAGGCAGTATTTTGCCCATCGGAATGTGTCCCATGGGCATTTTTTTAATTTTATCGATAATATTTTTCAAGGTATAACCTCTCCTTAACTAAAATTTTACTGATATTGTTGTGGCAACTGTTCTTCCCGGCATTACAATCATTTCTTCATATTCTTTATCAAAAAGATTTTTTACGCTGAAAATGACATTAATTCTTTTGTAAGCCTTCAACGATGCATTATAATCCAATAAGAATCTGTCAACAGCTTCTGATTCGTTCAACCAGTCAAGATAAATCTTACTTCTCCAATTAACCTTAATTCCGGTTGAGAATCCGAAATCTTCGGAAAATAACTTTTCGTCAGTATAAGTAATTCCCGCCAAAATTTTATGATTAGGAGAATTTGTAAGTTCTTTATTAATATCTTCGTCTTCAGTATGCAAATAAGTGTATCCTAAAGAGGTGTTGAAGTATTTACCGAAATAATATTTATTTTGATATTCCAAACCGTAAGTTCTTACTTTTGCTCGGTTAAAATAAGTATAAAGAGGATGACCGTCGTCATCGTAAGTTCCCACTTCTTCCTGAACAATCATATCTTTAACATCGTTGTAGAAAACGGAAAAGCTGTTATTCATGTTTAAATATTTAAATTCAGTATTAATATTAACTCCGATTGAATGTTCAGGGTCAAGATTCGGATTACCCTGAATCCATAACCCGCCGCCCGGCTGATGATACCAGAAAGAATGAAGTTCGGCAAGCGAAGGAGCTCTGAAACCGCGTCCGATTGAACCTCTGACCAAAAAATCTTCGGTAAAGTTGCAAAGCAAACTCAGTTTCGGCGCAGGTTGAAGTCCCCAATCGTTATGATAATCAAAACGACCGCCCAAAGTTACAGTATATTTTTCCCAAAAGGGAATTTCGTATTGAGCGTAGATACTTTCAATATCTTCGTCTCCTTTAATAATATTGCTGTCATAATCTCTCAAAGTTATTTCGGTTCCGACAATCAAACCGTGCTCGTTGTCAAAATATTTTTCAGCTTGAATACTGCCTCGCCATTCATTTTCAACGGCTTTAGTCGGATCGGAAGCAGCTTTCATTTCTCTGGTATATTCTATAAAGTAAGCATTCGCTCTTAATTGCATTCCGTCAAAATTATTAATTTCCGAATGAAGTTTATAATCGTATTTTCTTTCTTCCATCAGGAAAAGATTACGCTTTTCCTCATACATATTATATGAAAAAGAGTATTTATTCAAATTTTTATAAGTTAATTTCGCAAAATAGTTGTCGGCGCGATAGGCTTCGGAAAGTATTTTTCCGTCTGTTTTATATTTTCCGGCATTGGCAATCAAGCCGAATTTTCCGATTCCGTATCCGAGATTTGCTTTAACGTTTGTCGTATTGAAAGTTGATATTGTCAATGCCGATTCATAAGTCGGAGATTCAGGAGCATCTTTTGTAATTATATTTATGACTCCGCCCAAAGCGTCGCTTCCGTACAATGCAGAAGCCGGACCTTTAATAATTTCAATCCTTTCCGCCGTATCCAAAGGAATTTGACTCACATCCGTTCCCTGATGTCCGCCCTTGGTTCTTTCTCCGTCAACCAAAACCAATGTATATTCCGTAGGCAAGCCCTGCAGTTTAACGGTACCGCGAGAATATCCGTTTTCTTCCACTTCCAAACCGGGAACATATTCCAATACTTCGTCCACGCTTAAACTGTTGGTGTTCTCAATATCTTCTAAGGGAACAATATCTACTTTTACCGGAATATCTTTTGTGAATTTAGCGGTTTTACATGCCGTAACGCTTATCTCGCATAACCTGGAAAGAGCAGGACGCAAAATAACATTAACGGATTTATCTTCCGAATCGAGATTGATTTTCGTCTTTTTTTCTTCGTAACATTCTTTAATTATTTTAAGCTCGTATATCCCGTAAGGAAGATTTTCAAGATCAAAATTTCCTTTTGAGTCTGTAATTATAATTTTATCGTTAAGGATAACTTTTGCTCCCGAAATGGGATTTTCGCATTCATCGGCGACAAAACCTTTGATTTTACCTGTATTTTCCGCAGAAACAAGGGTAAAAGCAAAGACCAATATAACTAAAAAGATTTTTTTCATTCTCTCTCCTACACAAAAAGCCGATTGTTAAAAAACAACCGGCTGTTTAATTAATAACCAGATCTAATATTCGGCGGCAACTTTAGCTTCATATTTAATGCTGTAATGACCGTCTTGATAACTTAACATTTGTATTTTAGCATACTTATCCATTTCATGCTGGATGACGTAAACTTCATTTTTAGAAGTAACCTCATGAGTTTCATGGTTGTAATTATACCAAGATTCCATTACTTGAGAACCGGGATACTGAGGATTCGGCGGCATAGGATCGGTAAGAGTTACATCAACTTCGTATCCTTCGGGATTAACCATTCTGAGACTTTCAAAATCAACTGTACCGGCATTGTAAGCTCCAAATCCCAATTGACCTGAAACACCGCTGTTGGTTTTTATTTTAAATCTGTTGAAAGCAATGTCCCATTCGGTTGAAGTTTCCGGATCGTCAACAGCCGTAACTTCTCCGGATTTAAAACTGAAATAAGTCCAGTTTGCAGGATTGGAAGCATCTATTTCAACTTCAGAAATATGATAAACGGATTCGGATCCTTCCGGAATGCCGTGAGTGAATGTGAAAGTAATGTAACCGGAAACAGTTGAAACAGGATCATAGTAATTTAAAAGTTTCAACTTTGCATATTCTCCGTTATGATCTCTTACGATGTAAACGTTTTCTTTTGCGGTCAGTGTCGGCGGCATTTCTTCGTCCCTGTCATACCAGGATTCAATAGCTTTATTGGCGCTGTAAGTATCGACTGAACTCATGATCATGCTGATTGAATCATCAACAGTGTAATAATCAACCGGAGCTTCTGTTACGGAAGCATAATCAACGACACCCAAATCAAGGATTCCGCACATGCCGTTTCCGCTGGTTCCGCTGTTGCTTCTGATTTTGTAACGATTGAATCCCAAATCCCATTCTTCGGTTTCAGGATCAACAACTTTAGCTTGGGAAAGATTATAATAAACCCATTCGGTATAGCTTGAAGCATTCACAGTAACAGTTAAATCTTCAATAACTTCTTCGGGGATATCATATTTAAAATTAAAACTGTAATATCCGCCGGGACCTTGAACGGTTTCATAAGCGGTAATTTTGAATTTTACGTATTTTCCGTCAAAAGTTTTGATAATATAAACATTCGGTTTAACGGAAACTTGATGAGTTGCCATGTCGTAATTGAACCAGTCAGCCAAACATATCCGTTTGCCGGAGCTTCGGTTACGCTTGCGCAATCGACTTCGCCCAAATTCAAGGCTCCGCCCATGCCGTTTCCGCTGGTTCCGCTGTTGGTTCTGATTCTGAATTGATTGAATCCGATATCCCAGTCTTCAGAAGCATCAACAACTTTTTCTTCGGCGAAATTATAATAAACCCAAGCGCTGTCGCTTGTTGCGTCAACATCATAAGTTACTTCTTCAACGGGAAGATCGCATTGAAAGCTGAACTTGTAGTATCCGCTTTCTCCTGTTACTTCGTTATAGTAATCGGTAATTTTGAATTTAGCGTATTTACCGTCAAAAGTTTTGACAATATAAACATTAGGTTTAACTGTAAGTTTATGTGTTTCAGCATTATAATCGTACCATTCAGCAAGAGCTTGGTTTCCGCTGTAAACAGCTCCGCCCATAACGTCAGTCAATTCGGTATCGACAACATATCCGTTTGCCGGAGCTTCGGTTACGCTTGCGCAATCGACTTCGCCCAAATTCAAGGCTCCGCCCATGCCGTTTCCGCTG